>Ga0209273_10001137_pt1 | contig 26191 bp, 20 predicted proteins | sample tdAd471_FD_187126 | JGI IMG/M metagenome (GOLD analysis project Ga0209273, IMG submission 187126) | Marine sediment microbial communities from the Atlantic coast under amendment with organic carbon and nitrate - tdAd47.1 (SPAdes)... | ecosystem: Environmental > Aquatic > Marine > Coastal >...
TCGTCAGCGGCTGCATCGTCCCGCCCAGCAGTGCCAGTCCCGGAAACACCACCGCCGAGGCCCAGCACGTCACAATCATCGACGTCCACGTCGATGTGCCTCGGTCCTGGGCTTGCTTCAGCGACAGCAATCCAAAGATCACCAGCACGCTGGAGCAGAATGGAAGCAGAAGATGAATGAGGACTCCTCCGGACAGAGACATCAGCAGTCGCCTGCTGACTGCAGTCGCTCCACCGACGTTCGGGCTCAACATCACATGCTGACGGCAGGTTTCAGCACCGCTCTGCGACAATCACGGCGCCGCGGAATCAACGCCCCGACCTGGAAACTACTGTCGCGTTTGACCCGAAGGCGACGGCGTGAACCGCCAACGTGCTCGACAACGCCATCGCCTTCGGCTTCGGGTCAAACAGTCGCGTCTCGATGTTGACAGTGATTTCCAGGTCGGTCCGAAGCTCCGTTTCCCGTCGCGAACTCACAGAACTCACATTCGACCGGCCAGTCCGACACGCGGCTGGCAGACGTCGGACTGGCGGACATACCCACGTCGCACGAGTCCGTCGGCAAGCGGAATTCCGACAGGCATGAGCGACGTCATCGACTTTCAATGCGACGCCACAGTCCGCGATGAATCTTGATGCCCTTCTTGCGGGCCTTGCGCTCAAAGCTGGTCTGGTAATCCATGTCGTGTTCGGGCACGTGCTCGTCGGGAGTGGTGACAAACTCAAAGTCGGGATGGTGATCCATCAGCGACCTGATGACTTCGAAGTAGTCCGGCACGTCGGTCCACGAGTGCAGTTCGCCGCCGTGTTTGAGAATTCGCGAGCAGCTGTTGACGAGTTCGTCGGTGAAGATGCGCCGTCGTCGGTGACGCCGCCGCCACCATGGATCCGGAAAGTAGACGTGGACGGCGTCGACACTGTGCGCGGGGATGTGCTTTTTCAGAACGACCGTTGCGTCGCCGCCAACGATGCGGGCGTTGGCGGCCTGACGCTTCACGAGTCGTTTTGCGGCACGGCGGCCTTCGCGGAAGTCGAGTTCCAGGCCCAGATAGTTGATCTGCGGGTTCTCGACGCTGGCGTTGTACAGAAACAACCCGCGACCGCAGCCAACATCAAGCTGCACCGGCTGATCGTTGCCCCAGAAAGCCTGCCAGTCGATCTGGTCCGGCAGATCGTGAATCGCGATGAACCACGGTCGCAGGTCCTCGACACCTTCAGGAAGCGGATTATCAAACGTGAGTGTCGACGACGGTTCGGACACGGGAACGAAAGCCTTTGCGGAATGTGTTTGAAAAGTCGTTGTTCGCTCCGCGAACGAAACGCTGCGAAGGGAGCGAATCGTTGGGGCGGCGGAGAGACTGAGTCAGGAAGTCGGAACCCGTTTTTCGTTTCGATCGCGGAGCGATCAACGACTTTCGAGTCCAGCGACCTTTACTGCTTTGCCGGGGCTCGGAGCGACTTGATGAACGCGATGAGGTCGGCAATGTCCTGTCTGGAGACGTCTTTCTCAAGTCCCTCGGGCATCAGTGTCCGACCGCTCGAAATCAGTTCGTCGATGTCGCCGCGCGGGACGACGTCTTCTTTGCCCTCGGCCCGCCGCAGCGTGACGCTCGCGGCCGACTCGGCGACGATGATGCCGTTCAGAACCTGCCCGTTCGTCAGGATCAGGTTGTAGGCGGTGAAGTTCGGCTGAGCTTCGCGGTTCGGATCGAGAATCGCGATCAGCAGGTCGTCCGGCGATTTGTTCTGAACCGAGACGATGTCCGGCCCCACGTTGTGCCCGACGTCTCCCAGCTTGTGGCAGAGCGAGCACTTCTTTGTGAACGCCGCCCGGCCGCGTTCGACATCGGCAGTGAGGTCCAGCACGTCGCGGAACGAATCGACGACTGCTTTCCGATTGGAGTCGCCCGCCGAGCCGATCACTTTGGACGCTCGCGTTCTGACGGCAGGCGTTGGGTGGTTGAGCAGAAACTGGCGGCGGTCGGCGGAGAGTTCGGCAGCTCGCACCGAGCCTTCCTCAATGGCGTCGAGCAGTGCTTCGACGCGTGGGACCGTTGCCGTCAGCACACCGAGTGATTCGTTGCGGACAGCCGGGCTGAACGAGTTCCACTTGTCGATCAGCGTGGCCTCGACCTGTGCCGATCGGAATTCGGCCAGCGTCCGGACCGCCGCGAGCTGCACGCTCGACGGAACCGACGGTTCGAGCAGATCGCCCAGTCGCGGCAGAGCGGTTTCTTTGTCGGCAAGTGCGAGCGTCCTCGTGGCCGCGATGCGCTGCGATTCGCTGGCGGACTTATCGGCGGACGTTGCCTGCGACGGTTTCAGAAAGCTGTCCAGACGGGCGAGGCGCTCCGAGCCGGTAATCAGTTTGCGGAGTGAGCTGCCGCGTCGTTTCAGAGTCGCGTCGACGGCAAACAGAATGCTGCTCGCGAACTTCGGACTGGCTCCGTCGGCCAGAGCCCGGTCAACCGAGGGCAGCAGGCCGTCGCCGCCTTCGACCGCGTACAGCGTTCGGATCAGCGTGTCGAAGAAGCCGGCGGCAACCAGTCGGTTCAGCAGATCGGCATCGCCCAGAATGCTGGCGACGACCCGGCGAATGACGGGCCGGACGGACGTCATCACGGCGGTGCGGAGATTTGCGTCGCCGGGTGAGCTTCTCAGCAGAGCCGTCAATCCGTCGGCCACTCGTGGCGATGGCGATTCGCCAAGTGTCAGGGCGAGTTGAAACTGAACGATCGCGTCGTCTTCGTCGTCTTCGTCGTCACAGCGTTCGAGCAACGCGGCGAGGACTGGCGTTTCGAGGTCGGCTCGCAGAACGCTCTCGGCGGCAACAGCAGCCTGGCGGCGAACGCGAGCGTCGCTGTCGTTGAGTCCGGTTGCCAGCGCGTCGGCGAGTTCGGCAGAGTCATCCGGCGCCAGCAGACTGAGCAGCCACAGCGCGTGGGCTCGACCGAGCGGCGACGTCGATTTCTGCACGTTGCTCTGCAGAGCCGGGAGCGCTGCGGAATCGCGGCGTTCGAGCAGCAGTCGGTGCGCGGTCTCGCGGTTCCAGCCATTCGGTGAGTTGAGCTGCTCGACAAGCTGCTTCGTCGAGAGGCCGGCCAGCGAGGCGACCTTCAGACGTCGACCGTTCGGTCCAGCAATTCGGTAAATTCGACCCCGATTGTCGCCGCCTTCCAGATCGAGATGCTCTTTGATGTCTTCGGGGATCGAGTACGGATGCTCGATCGTTTCCCGGTACATATCGAGCACGTACAGCGTGCCGTCGGGAGCGTTCACAAAGTTCACCGGACGGAACCAGTTGTCGGTCGAGGTGATGAACTCGACGTTCTGGTCGGCTCGCGTTGCCAGGAAGGCCGGGCCGTTTGGGCTGAGCGTCTTGCGGTGAATCAGGTTCCCGCCAACGTCGCCAATGAAGACCTGCCCGGCGTACTCGTCCGGCCAGGCTGCTCCGCGATAAACGGTGACGCCGGTTGCCGAGGTGAAAAAGCCGATCGGCACTCGTTCCGTCGCGGGCAGTCGCGCGTACCTCGGATCGGCGACGCGACGGCGAGTGCGCACGATGCGCCACGGTTCGGCGGAGCTGCGGCGGAACACCGGCGCCGCCGAGCCTTCTTTCGAGATGCTCGGAATCGGATTGCCGATGCCAGCGTCGGGGTTTCGATTCAGATAATGCGACGCGTAAACGACCTGCCGGATGTGGTCGCTGTTCGAGCAGACGAAGCGGTTGCCCCAGTCGTCGAACGAGTGCCCGAACTGCACGCCGCCGGTTTCCGCTCGCAGGTCGAACGTTCGCGGGTCGAAGCTGAAGTCGACGCGGCCGAGTTTCAGCAGCTCCCTGCCATCGTGCGTCAGCACGGACGGGTTGCGTCCGCCGGCTCCGTAGATGCGTCCGTCGAGTCCCCACTTCAGGTTATTGGCGACTGCCTGGACGTTGTCGCGGTTGAAGCCGTCGAAGATGACGCGGCGTTCGTCGGCAACGCCATCGCCATTCTCGTCCTTGAAGTACCAGAGTTTCGGCGGTGCGAGCACGAAGACGCCGCCGTCCCAGCAGATCACGGATGTCGGCCAGCGGATGCCCTCGGCGAACTTCGTGCTGCGGTCCATGCGCCCGTCGCCGTCGGTGTCTTCGAGCAGCCGGACGATGCCCGCATCGGGCTTGCCGCCGCCGTTCGGGTTCAGGCGGGTCGGTTCCTGCGAAAACGGATAACCGTGCATTTCGGCGACGAACATCCGACCACGTTCGTCGAAGCACGCATCGACCGGATCGGCGACATCCGGTTCGGCAGCAACCAGTTCGAGTTTAAAGCCCTGCTGGATCTCAAAGGCCTGCAGCGCCTGGTCGGGAGTCATCGCCGGGATGCGTGGCAGCTCCTCAGCCAGCGACTTCTGAGAAGCGTCCGCTGCGGCCTTCTGCTCGGAACCGTTCTGGACCGACTTGTTCTGGACCGACTTGTTCTGGACCGACTTGTTCCGCACCGAGCCGTCTTGCGCCAGGCAGCCGCGAGGCGTCAGCAGATTGGAGACCAGCGTCGGCAGGGCGACGGAGAACAGCAGCACGCGAAACGTCGAACTCGGCATGTCGGCTTCCTCAAGAGACAACTCACGGAGAGGTCTGTGCGCGAAAGCACCGTACCGAATCCGGCGCTGACTGTCCCGTGTCGACGGACGGGCCGAACGACACGGCCACGGAATGACAGCGTCAACACAAACAGGTCCCGCCGCCACAAGGCAACGGGACCTGTCCGGGTTTCAGGTTCTCAGCATGCGCGAGGAGCGCGGCAGCATGGGGAAGCCCGCTCTGGTCAACCAGAGGCGGCGATGAACGCGGCGGACGCAACTCCGCCGACGTTCAGAACTGCGGGCCGGCGTCTTAGACCGACGTCGGAACCCACTTTTCAAGTTTGGCGTTGAGCGCGTCGGCGGTGTACGGCTTGACGAGGTAGTCGGAAACTCCTGCTTCAATCGCGGCCACAACACGAGCCCGTTCGGATTCGGTTGTGATCATGATGATCGGGATGTCGGCGTTGCGCGAACGGATTTCCTTGAGCATCGTCAGGCCATCCATGACCGGCATGTTCCAGTCGGTCAGCACGATGTCGAAGCCGCCCTTTTCGAATTCGGCGAGACCGGTCTGGCCGTTGTCGGCTTCGACAACGTCGTCCTCAGCAACGCCCAGTTTGAACAGGCAGCGTTTCTGGATGGCGCGCATCGTTCCGGAATCATCGACGAGAAGAATCTTCATCTGGTTATTCTCCTGTGACAGGCACACTCGGAAGCAGTCTGATGGTCACTTGCGTGCCGTCAGGACAAGTGAAGGTCAACGTGTTCGTCAGACGCCAACAGTTTCCTGAGCGGCAACGGCTTCCAGGTTGCCTTCCAGGACCTCATTGAAGCCGACATCAATGGCCATTTCGCCCCAGGGAGTGTCAAAGCCGACCGAGACCGGTTTGACGTTGCCGGGGAAAAAGATCTTGTGATCTTTGCCGCAGACGACGTTGGGCAGGCCGAGCGACAGTTGCATATTGTCCATCGCCGCTTTCGCCCCGCCGGCGATCATGTTCGTCAGCTCGCCGACCGCATCGACGACTTCCGCATTCACGTCGTCAAACTCGGTCAGCAGCATTTCGCCGGCGCCCTTCAACGCAACATTCGTTGAGAAGCTGACGACAACGCTGCCGGTCACCCGGCCCGACAAACCGATAATCGCGGACACTTCATGCGTCGGCGCCGGCGAGTCCTTCAGCGACAGCGACTTCCGAGTGATCTGCACGCCCAGCATCGTGTCGAAGACGTTGGTCGCAGACTCGATGAAGTGGTTGATGAAGGAAACATCCATCTGATCCGGCTCCGGCTGGTTCGGGAGGCAATCTGTGGTGACGGCAACCGCTCCAGCTGCCGGACGAAAGTGACCATAGCTCGACGATTCCGGGCGCGGTCGGCGGGAAGAGCCTTTCCGCCGGGACAAACGCTCGATACAGGTAACCGCCTCCCGATTCGCAGTGTTTTCTCGCGGCGGGCTTTCGCCAGCTGCGAACTGACGCGAAAGAGTGGACGCCTCGCGATACGCTGCGGCGGCCCAGGATCACTCTTCTGGAATGGACTGACCGAATGTGGCCGGATTCAGAACAGACTGTTGAGCTGCTGCGGAATGCCCGCGAGGGAGAACCTGCCGCCGTCAACGAATTGATGGAACGACACCGAACTGCCGTGCGGCAGATGATCCAGATGCGGCTGGACCGAGCGGTCGCGGCCCGCGTCGACGCCAGCGACGTCGTGCAGGACGTCCTGCTCGAAGCCAGCCAGCGGCTGAACGATTTCATCGAAAGCGGCTCGATGCCGTTTCATCTCTGGCTCAGGCAGCTCGCCAAAGACCGACTGATCGACATGCACCGCCGCCATCGTGGTGCTCAACGGCGGAGCGTGGACCGTGAACAGCGGGTCGGTGCCGGAAATTCCGAGCGGTCGTCACTGAACCTCGACGGAGTGCTCGCCGACGGCCAGCTCACCCCGGCGGCTGCATCAATCCGGCGGGAAATCGAGCAGCGCTTCCTCACCGCACTGCAGGAACTCGGCGACGACGATCGCGACATTATTCTGATGCGGCATCAGGAGCACCTGACGAACTCTGAAGTCGCCGAGGCACTCGGCCTGTCCCAGCCCGCGGCAGGAATGCGCTATCTGCGGGCGCTGCGAAAGCTGCGGGAAGTGCTGGGCGAGGCTTCGTCGTCGTAGCAGCACTCTGGCGGCCTGTATACAGTCGCGACTTCCGATCGAGTTGCTGAGGTCAAATACGGCGAAGCCGTTAAACCCATAAGCCAGGGGTCAGCGCAGCGCCACCCCTGGTTGGCGAATGCTGGTTCTCGATTCCCGCTCACGTCTGCCGAGGGGCTGCTCCCGCTGCAGAAGTCACAGTCAATAACGGACACGGATTCCCGGCGGCGGGAGCAGCCCCTCGGCAGACCACACGGGAACTTCCAGGGGTTCATTTTCATTCCAGGCGTGCGCCGCTGCGCGGCGACACCTGGCTGTTGGGTCAAACGGCTTCGCCGTAATCCGGACGGCAACTCTCACCGGACGATTTGCGCCGTCCCGCTGCCTGGTCCTGCCTGTCACGCCTCTCCGTATAGACTGCCGGACGCATTTTCCTCTCGATGACGAGTGGAGTCGGCATGGCGGATAACGACGAACAGCCACTCGGACGGCGACTGCGGGACGGCGACGAAGCGGTCCTCGAAATTCTGCTGCGCGAGCACGGGGCGACCGTTCGCGCGGTGCTCAGGCAGAAGTTTCCGACCGGGCTCGACCACGGCGATTTTGAGGACATCCTCGCGATCGCCCTGTTTCGAGTCTGGTCGCGACGGGACCAGTTCGACCCGGACCGAGGTTCTCTGCGAGCCTGGTTCTACCGCATCGCGGCCAACGTGACCAAAGACGCGTTGCGTTACGGCTGGCAGAAAGCGCGGCAGCTTGAAGTTCGATACGAGCCTGCGGCGCTGTCCGATGTTGCCGTCGAGCGACCGGTCACTGAGTTGCCTGCAGCCATCGCGGCTCACACGGTCAAAGACGTCGACGACGCGTCCGCACATGAAGGATTCGACGAACGCCTGCGGCGCGAACTGCGGGTGATTGTCGACGAGCTGCCGGAAGCTCAACGGCGGATCATTCTGGCCGACGCCGCTTCGCGCGACGGCAAGGTCTCCAGCGAGCACCTTTCGCAGGAACTCGGCATTCCGCCTGGCACCGTCCGCGTTTATCGCCGTCGGGCGCTGGCTCGCCTGCGGAACGAACTCGATCTCCGAGGCCTCGCACCGCAGCTCAACGCGCCGCCCGATGACTTCTGAATTCCCGCACCTGTCCGCTGGACGCGATCGCAGTCTGCGGCGCGTCCGGCGTTTCCGTCTTCACAGTGGCCGCTTAACTCACAGTGACCTGTTTGACAGAGGTCGACCAATGGCAAATGCACCTCACCATGATGATCTGTTTCAGAACCGCCTGTCCGAAATGCTGCGCGGTCTGAACGGCGACGCATACGAAACCGACGACGCGATCGAAGCCCAACTCGACGCGGTGGCCGCCCAGGCCGACGCGCTGGCGCCGGCGATCGAGCCATTGACCGTGGACGAAGTCTCGCGGGTGCTGCAGCAGACCCGCGAACTCATCGGGCGGCAGGAGTCGCCTGCTGTCCCGCGCAGGGCTCCGGAGTCTCGAACGGTTGACGTTGATCTGCCGAGCGTCCCTCCGGTCCGCGGTTCGGAGTTCTCAAGTCAAAGCAGCCGGGTCGCTCGACGCGTTTCTCTCGTCGCCGCTGTTGTCGCACTGCTGCTGGCGGTGACGGCGTTGTTTGAGCACAAGGCTCCGCGAACCGGGCAGGCTCAAGCGGTCGCTGCCGGGCCGGCACTCAAGCTGTCCGGGCTGTTTCGCGAAGAGCGATCTCAGCCGGTGCCTTATCAGGTTGCCGCTTTGAAGCAGCCCGACGTGACGCTGCAGATCGGCGAGTCGATTTCGACAGGCCCGCGCGAACGACTGCGAGTCGCCTTGCCGGACGGTTCCGTCGCGTTTCTGAACGCCGAATCGTTGCTGGTCGCAGACTCGGCCCGCCAATTCTCACTGCCTCGGGGCGAAGCGTTCTTCGAAGTGCAGCCGGTTGAGGAAACAGGGCTGCGCAGCGAACCGTTTCTCGTCACGGCAGCCGGTCGAACGGTGACAGCCGTTGGAACGAAGTTCGCCGTCGACGCGCAGGACGGTGACGAGGCGAAAGTTGTTGTCACGCAGGGCAGCGTGCGACTGCCGAACGTCGAGCCGCTGATCGCTGCCGGACAGAAAGTGTTATTCGACATCAGGAACGCGAACGATCCTGAGCAGGTCGGCTTTCCGATGGTTCAGCCATCAAAGCGTGCCTCGGAAACGCTCTCCTGGACGCGCGAACTTGTCGCGGAAGGGGCACCGGAGATCGTGCCGGCGTCTGAGCATCGCGGCGGGTCGATCACAGTCGTCGATCCGAACGGCCAGGAAATGAAGCTGTCGATGCGGAAGTTTCACGTCGACGTGCATATCGAAGACGGCTTCGCCCGGACGACGATCGATCAGACCTACTTCAACCACACCTTCAGCCGGCAGGAAGGCACGTTCCATTTTCCTCTGCCGCCGGACGCGTCACTCTCGCGGCTGGCGATGTACGTCAACGGGAAGCTGATGGAAGGCGGGATGGTCGAGCGGAATCATGGCCGCAACGTTTACGAGCAGATTCGGCACACGCGTCGCGACCCGGCACTGCTCGAATGGGTCGACGGTTCGACGTTCAAGATGCGCGTCTTTCCGCTCGAAGCCCGCCAGGAAAAACGGATCGTTCTCAGCTACACACAGCGATTACCGAAGAACTACGACCGCACGACGTACCGCTTTCCCGCGGGCCACACGATGGACGGCGTCCGCGACTGGTCAACGCACCTGCGGATCGTCAATGGCAGGTCGAACGGCCTGAGCTGGTTCAGCCCCTCGCACCTGCTGCGTGTGATCGAGCCTGCAGGCAACGATGACCTGATTCTCGAAGGCTCTCAGCAGAACGCCGCGTTTGATCGCGACCTCGTCCTCGAACTGGAAGCCACCTCGGGCAACAACAACTCGTTCCAACGTTCCGCGTTGGAACGCACCTCCGGCCGCTCCGCGTCCGCCCGCTGGACAACAGCCCGAGCCGACGGGGCTCAGTACGTGCTGCTGCGTTACCAGCCTGAACTTCCGGCTGAGATGACTCGGCCAAAACGCAACTGGGTCTTCGTTGTCGAGACCTCCGCCGATCGAAACGAGGTCCTGCGGAACGCTCAGCGGGAAGCCCTGCGGACGCTGCTCGACAATGCCGAGCACGACGACACGTTCGCTCTCGTTCTTGCGGCGACGCGCAGCCGGTCGTTCAAAGCGAAGCCGATCTTCTGCACCGCGAAGAACATCGAGTCTGCCCTGGCGTTTCTTGATGAGGAACCGTCGCTCGGAGCACTCGATCTGGCCGAGGCGCTGAAAACGTCGGCACGCTTTTGTCGCAGTGAGTCGGCCGAGAACTGGATCGTCCACATCGGCTCGGGCGTTGGCGTGATCGGGCGCCGCGACGAGCAGACTCTGCGCGAAGCATTGCCGTCAAAGGCTCGCTACGCGGGCATCGGAGTCGGGCATCGCTGGAACCGGGCCTTCATGCGGGACGCCGCCAGCCGAACCGGCGGGCACTTCACACAGATCAATCCCGACGAAGAGGTCTCGTGGCGAGCGTTCGAGTTTCTCTCGGCACTCAACGCGCCACGACTGCTCGAACTGAAAGTTGCTTCGGACCAGAAAGGCGCAACGTTCCTGACATTCGCCGAGACGATCGCGCACGGCCAGGAGATCGCGGTCGTCGCTCGGTTCGATGCGGATGCGAAACTTCCGGAGTCCATCACGCTGTCTGGAACTGTCGACGGTGAACCGTGGCAGCAGACGCTGTCGCTCCCGAAGTTCCCCAGAGTGAACCGTCCGAAAGAGGCCGGCAATTCGTCGCACTACCTGCCGCGAATCTGGGCGAAGCTCGAAATCGACCGGCTCGTCGCCGACGGGGCCGAGCAGCACAAGACCGCGATCACAGAACTCAGCAAGTCGATGTACGTGATGTCGCCCTTCACGTCGCTCCTGGTCCTCGAAGACGAGGCGATGTACCAGCAGTTCAATGTCGATCGAGGTCGCAAGGACCACTGGGCTCTGTACCCGGCTCCGGAAAAAATCGAAGTCGTTTACGAACCCGGCTACACCGGGCCACAGCCGGTCGACTCACTCGAAAAGATCACCGAGCAACTGCAGACAGCCACCGACGAACGCGACGCCGCACAGTCGAACCTGCAGACCGCTGAGGAAGCTGACGCCTCAAGGCAGCAACTCATCACGCTGAAGTCTCAGCTGGCCGTCGCACGGTCGAAGGTCGATCGCCTGACCAAATACCGCGACACGCTGCAGAAGCTCCGCGACGACGAACTGCTGAACGCCGCGAAACCGATCGTAAGCCGCCAGTCCGGCTGGAACGTGTATCTGCCCGCCGGTCAGGCCAACCAGATTTATGCGCAATACTTCGGTCGGCAACAGCTGCCACCGAATGCGTACACATGGGTGATGAACGGGCTCGACGGTGTGATTCGCACCGACGCCGGGATGCGGATGCTTGGCGAGAATTCGGCTCACGGCTTCTGGTTCTCACCGACGGACACTGCGAGCAGGTTCTTGAGTGACACACTCGCTCCCGAAGGGGAGAATCTGAACGGGCTGGGACTTCCGCTGGGCTGGCGAGCGGCGAACTTGCACTGGGACGACGGATCGTGGCCTCTGTCGTTTTCCACCTCTGCTCAGGGACTGCCGCCGGTCCCCGCGCTACAGTCGTTCCAAGGCCGTGAAGAAGACGCTGAAGTCAAGCTGGGATCGATTCGCCTGAGCGTAACCGACCCATCCGGCAGACCTCTGAATCAATTTGCGATGCAGGTCGACCGCCGGTTTCTGGGCCTGCCTCCGATCGCGCTGCGTTCGCAGTCTGCGGATGACATGCTCACGGCTCTTGCTCCGCTGCTGCTTTCCGCCGACTTCGACCCACGGTTCGCGATTCGCGATTCAAACGGCAATCGATCCCCTCGCTTCGAAACGGTCTGGCTCGACGACACCGCCGGACGCATGACGGCAGAGACTCTGTTCGGCACGGAGCCTCGCAGCCTCAACCGCTGGGGATTGCAGAACCTCAATCGAGTCGACCTGCAACGGACACGACATCGCGCACAGCTTCGCGGGCTGAATCAGCTGTACTTTGAGGGTCAGGAAACTGCCGTCGACTTTCTGATCCCCGCCAACGACTTCGGTCTTCAACCAGTGTTTGAGCGGGCGGTTGAATTGCAGGATCGCGAGTTCTTCGGACGTCGTCACGTTACCGCCAGCGGGTGGGAACAAGATCAGTTTGTCCCAATGTTCTCGATGACCATTTACGACAGCTCGCTTCTGGGCGCTGCCGTCGAATTTGACAGGTTCGACGCGGTGGGCCTGCAGGACCTGGCCTTCGAAGGCATTCCTCAGATCGCCGGCTGGATCAAGCTTCGCTCTGCACCACGCCGTGGCATGATTGCCGACCCGCTTGAAAGCTGCCCCGGAATGGACACGCTGCCGGTCGACCGGCGGGCTGCGATCGAAGCCGCGGCTGAGAACGACGGGCAGATTGTGCGTGGCGATGTCGCGCCGGACGCTGCGAAGCTGATTGTGAAAGCTCGAGGTCGCGGATGGGAACGAGTTCGAATCTCCGGCAGCGACGGTCTGACGGTCATCTCGAACGGTGCGGGCAAGTTTCGCATCGAGCGAACTCTGCTCGACGGTCTGCAGGAAACCGCGATCTGCGACGGCGAGTCGCTGTGGCACCTGTATCCAGACTTTGCTGTCGGAGCACGGCGCGATTCGCGGCTGATTACCAACTCGATTCTGCAATCACTGATTCCCTGGTACGTCGCCGATGTTGCAACGCTCAGTCGCGGCGCGAACGTTGACCTCGTTGCGGAAAACACGCTGCGGATCACTCCGTTGACCAACGCCGGGTTGAAACAGAACGCGGAGAGAGTTGACGGGAAGGGACCGTTGCGTCTGCTGGCGATTGAGCTGGTCTTCGACGCCGAAACGCGGCTGATCGAACGGCGGCTGATCGAGACAGAATCCGGCGACATCCTGTCGCGGCAGGAGTATCGAGCGGACGGAAGCGTTGTCTCGTTCGTCGGTGATGAGCAGCTCGACGGTGAAGGGAAGTTCGAACGGGCTGCGTGTGCAGCTCCGGTGTTGAAGCCGGACAGCAAGTTCTTCACCGTGCTGCCGCTGCCGTACCGTGAGGCCGACAAGCTCGACATTCCGCCGCTGACTGAAAAGGAAGACGGCAAGACCGACTTCTCGAAGCTCAGCCAGACGGACGCGCTGAAGCTGATCGCGGCGTACTTCGCGACCGGCAAGGACACGGACATGTATCAGGTGATGGAGCAGTGCTTCTTCGCGAAGGGCGATTATCCGCTCGGCTTTGCAACACTGCTGCACAGCAGGAATCCGCGCGAGGTGACGGCGATTCAGACGGCGACTTCGAGGTATCCGAACCATCCGCTGTCGCAGTACCTGCGGCAGGCAGCGGAGTGGAATCTGAGTGGTAACCCGGCAGTCGAATTCACACTGCCGGAAGACGCGAGCCGCTACCTCGAAATGATCGCGTCGACGCAGAACATCTTCGGTCGCTGGTCGAGCGGTGCGGCGTACAAGGATCGCTCCGGCACGCAAACGGCGACGACGTTGTCCGACGACCTGGCGACGATCAGCAACGTGGAGAACTCAGAAACAGTCTGGTTTCTGCTGAAGACGATCGCCGAGCAGCTGCCGAACACCGGCGACGCTCAGCCGTTTCTCTATCGCAAACTGGCCTCGACAGCGGCGACGCTCGAAGAGCGACCGGGCCAGTTCACGTGTGCTCGCGTTCAGCGCGTCAAATGGCTGCTCAAGGCCGGAGTCGGTGACGACGCTGCCGAGCTGTACGCAGAGTTTCTGCTGAGAGATGCAGACGTCATCGCAAAGCACGGCGGCGTTGTCCTGCTCGACTCGGAAGTGCATGAAACGCTGGATCGCGAGAAGTGGCGAGCGGCGGTGCGTGCGGAAGCGAAGAAGCTGATCGGGAACGAGGCACCTTTCGCCGTCGTCGCACTCGCAGAAGCCTGTTTGACGCTCGAGGAAACCGAACTCGCCGACGAACTGTTCGCGTCGGTGTTTGACGATGAGGAAGTGGAGTCGAGTCCGCGTCTGGCAGCTGTCGCTCTGCCGTTTCTCACGAAGCGCGAACGGCACGCGGAAGCGGAACACTGCTTCCAGACGCTGCTGAGTGTGCCGCAACTCGCCGCCAACGCGTCGCTGTGGCGGCACGCGTCGACGAACGCGAAGGCTCTCGGCGATTTCGACGAAGCGGCCAGGCGGCTCGAACACGCGTTGCAGCTTGAGTTCGACCGGCAGCCCGAGCTGATCGACGTCGAGCAGTTCCGGACGCACTACAACTCGGCGTTCGACCTGATGGCCGAAACCGTGACCGAGGCTCAGAACACTGGGTCGCCGCTGCCGGGTGATCTTGCGGGACGAATCCGCGAACTCGGCGACCGCTGGCGTTCGATCGATCCCGACGCGACACAGCCATGCTTCCGGACGGCTCGACTGCTGTCTGAGATGGGGCTGCCTTTCGACGCCTGGAACTACTGGACGTCGCCGCTGGCCAGCGTGCCGAACAACTCGGGTGCATGGAGTTCTCTGGCGAGGGAACTCGGATCACGGCAGCAGATCGGTCGAGCGAGTATGGCGTGGGATGAAGCCTTCGCCTGGGAATCGACCAACCCGGATTACCTGTTGAACCACGCGAGGTTGCTCAGCGAGAACGGGCAGCTGGACAAGGCCAGCTCGCTGCTGCGAAAGATTGCGAATGGCAAGTGGCAGCCTCGGTTTCAGCAGACGAAGAAGTCGGCGGCGGAACTTCAAGAGGCCTTGAAGCTGGCGAAGTGATGGGGACTTCGTTTAACCGCAAGCCGCAGGCGTGCGCGTTTCGTTGACCGGTGAAGACGCGCACGCCTGCGGCTTGCGGTCAAACGAGATGCCTGCCAACCGGCAAGTGCAGCAGTGGCGGCGAGTTTCCGAAAAAGAGATATCTCTCACAGAAAGAGATAACTCTTTAAGCCCCGGCGTGCCGAATAGAGAGATATCTCTCACACGGAACGAAGGGATTCGCCATGGCAGGACGCCAGCAGCAGGATGCTCAAACGGAAACGTCGCTTGTCCCCAAACTCATTCGCTGGCCCGCTGACTGGGTCGAGCGGATTGACGCCGTGCGGGGCGAGCAGTCTTTCAGCGACTTTGTCCGCAACGCGGTCCATGCGGTCATCGACGATGGCCAGCTTTCGAATTCGCCGCAGTGGGGACAGGGCCGACCGCCGAAACTGGTCGACCCGCAGGATGTCGTTGAGGAAATCCGCCGTGTGACCGAGCACGAACTCAATCGTCACGCCCGCAAGAAGCGGCCCGCCTGATTCGACGCGAAGGATCGCGGCGCCGGGCAGCCGACTTCCAGGCACCGGAGAACACGCCATGAATCTTGAGCAGTACGTCGAATGGATATGCCGCAACGTGGCCTCGTGCGAAGCCGAAGTCTGCGCTTTCGAAGCGGAAATCGAACGCGGCCGGGACATCTTCGAGAGCACTTGCGCGGTGAAGTATTACCAGGGCCGCATTGATGCGCTGGTCGAATCGCTGGAAGTCGTCCGCACGCTGGCGGTCGAAGAAGCCGCGCCGCTGCAGAGCGTCTGAACCTTCCGACGAGCGTGTTCTGGATCTGCCGGCGCAAACTCCGCAGACAGTCCACGCTCTCAAGCCGTCTGCGAGTGAGACTGGAAAGCCTGCACCGTCGCGTTCCCCTGGTCTGCGGACCGCTACGCGACGGCGCGCGCCGACGGATCGCTTCCGGTCTCGGAAGCGGCGGAGTCCCCGAGTTTCTCCGTCGCTTCAGCTCGCAGCGACTGGATGCCGAGCATGATCGCTCCTGTGACCAGAAAAACATCCGCGAAGTTAAAGACCGGCCAGTGAAAATCGCCGAACGTGAACAGCAGGAAATCCCGAACTCCGTAAACGGCGGCTCCATCGGGTTCCGTCAGCCCGTGCAGCCCGGCGCGGTCGTAAAGGTTGCCGAGCGTTCCGCCCATGATCAGGCCAAGCGACACGGTCAGCCATAGACTCTTCGCGGCGCCATACACAAACAGCCAGACAATGACGCCGCCAACCGCCACGATGCTCAGCAGGGCGAACAGCCAGGTCATCCCCTGGCCGATGCCCCACAGAGCCCCGTGATTAATGCTGGTGAACAGGCGAAACGTCGACCAGCCGCCGAAGAAGTCGTACACGTCGGCGCCGGGAAGACCAATGCCACCCAGTCGAGCGAAGACCGCGTCCTTGGAACCGAGATCGATCGCGAGACCCAGCAGCGCGATCAGAAAAAACGTGACGTATCGGTTCCTGGGAATCGGGCTCATGTGTACTGAGTTTCGCGTTTTCGTTCGCATTCGACGCAGTTGCGAGCCCACGGAATGGCCTTCAGCCGCGTCTTGGGAATCAGAGCCTTGCGACCGGTGGTGCCTTCTTCGAGGCAGCCTTCACACTGGCCGTAAGTACCAGCCTCGATACGACTGAGCGCCGAGGCGATTTCGCCCAGAGTTTCCTGCTCGTTCCGGATCAGGTCGAGAGCAAAATCCTGTTCGTAATTCTCGGAGCCGAGTTCAGCCATGTGGTTGGGCGTGCGTGAGTCGCCGTCTTCCCGACCGAACGCACCATCGCGAATATCACTCATGTCGCCCTGAAGACGGGCACGGATGAACTGCAGCTGAGCCCGAAACTTATCGAGGTCGGTCTTCGTCATTGGCATCGGAGTATGCATTCCAGCGGTCAGTGACGATTCGCCTCCGCGAACACGCCACTGCTACTTGCAGCGAACTGGCAGTCCGTGCCAGTTCTGAATTGGGGGCGGATTATGCGGTCGCCAGAAACAGGTTTCAAGCAGCTATCAACAACCACTTGTGGCTACTCTGCGAACCTCTGCAAACGCTTGGAGACTGATCGGTATCATCTATCTGTGACCAATCATGAGTCGCATCAGAAATGCCCATTGGGTCAGGCCGAGGTCGCAACGTTAAGTCGTCGATCTGTCCAGAAAATTGAGCAGGATTCTGCTTCAGCCTGCTGTTGTCAGAATCGGCAGAACGCGTTGATTTGAATCGTTCGATCTGCGCGGGTTTTCTGTGAAAAAAGAGTTTGACGAACGCGAAAACGCTGCATACTTTCCGCGCGTACGTTGCGTGGCGCGCACTTGGTATCCATTGCCGGCAAATACTTTCAACAGGCCGTCACGCTGCATTCTCCGCGAAGCCATCAGGTTTCGCGGAGTTTTTTTTCGCGCGCAGGCACGACGTGCGGCGTCATGACCTCACGCTGGCTCACCGGCGTGTTCTGGCGAATGATGCGGAGGGTGGAGGTCCCGAAGCCCGGCGGCAAAGACGCAGGGATGTGGTGCATTCCGACCGGCAGGGCTGGATTGTTTCGCCGCGGGACCAACTGGTCGGCGACGCTCAAGCCATCATCGCCAGCCGGCTCGACGGGAACCACACGGTCGTCGAATGGCTTGTCCCGCAGACCGCGAGGTTCCTGCTGAGCGTTCCTCGCTGATCGAACAAAAAAGGCAGCCGAGTGAAGCACCGCGGCTGCCTTTTCTGGTTTGTCGAAGATCGTCGGACGAATCGCCTAACCGCGTTTCACGCGGAAGCGTTCCAGCCAGTCGATCACTTCTGAACGGCGATAACGATAGTCGCCGCCGATCTTGAAGGCCGGCAACTGTTCCTTGTTGACCAGTTCCCAGATCTTCGTTCGCGACAGGCTCAGAAACTCCATGAGCTGGCGAGTTGTCATCAACTCGTCGTCCCAGTGAATCGTGCGTTTGGGCTTGTCGGGCTTCGCTTCAGCGGCGGCCTTGCGTTCGGCTTCTTCCGCCACACGAGCTTCAGCCACTTCCTGCAGCTTCGATTCAGACATCATTCACTCCCATGACGCATATGCGTCTCCCGAGTAAGGAAGCGGGGCCACCTGATCGAGGTGCCGTGCTCGCCAATCTGAGCAGACCACTCGAATAAATTCAGACGAAATGACCCTGACCACAAATCCTCAACTGCCAGACGTTATCCGGCGCAGTTCAGATTTTACAGCAACCACCAGCCAGTATGTGAACGTTGTTCACTCCTGAGAAGGGCAGGCTGGAACTTTTACGTATGTCCTCTGGCGTCTGCATCAGTGAATCTTCTTTTCTGACAGAGAGACGTCAGAAATGGCGAACTCACGCCACAGAATTCGACCGACGTGCCTCTTGTCGCGAATCACTGTTCCGACAAGTCTGCTCGAAGTCACGGTTCCCGGCGGCACTCGCTGTCGATCACCGGCCCGGTCCCGCTAAAACTTTCCACAAATCGTCACAATTCTGTGGCGGAAATGCTACCGGGTTTCGTCACAGACGCCTCCACGCCTGACATCACGGGAATCGTCGCATGAGCAATCTGCAGAAACTGAATGCAGCACTTCGAGAAGCTGGCCAGGAGGCGATGCTGATCACCGCACCGGCTTCCGTCCGCTGGCTGACTGGATTTACCGGCTCATTCGGAGCGGTCCTGGCTCGGCACGATGACAGCTGTTTTCTGACCGACAGCCGCTACACCGTGCAGGCAGCCGAGCAGGTCTCCGACATGCCAACGCGGTCGTTCCGGAGTCCGCAGAAGTTTGAGGAGTTCCTGCGGGACACTGTGTCAGAGTTCGGTCTCGACCAGCTCGCCTTCGACCAGAATCAGGTGACGGTCGGCACGCTCGCCAAATGGGAGAAGACGCTGACGGGTGTCAAATTCGTTCCAGCCAGCGATCCGATTGAAGAGCTGAGAGAGATCAAGTCGCCGGAGGAAGTCGAACGAATTCGCACGGCCTGCAAGCTGACCGACGAGGCGCTGACGCTGCTGCTCGAACAGACGCGTCCGGGCGTCAAAGAGGTCGAACTTCTCTGGTCACTGGAGGACTTCCTGCGCCCTCACGGCGCCACCCTCGCGTTCGATCCAATCATTGTCAGCGGCCCGCGAACGGCTCGCCCGCACGGAGAACCGAGTGAACGAGCCATCGAACGCGGCGACTTTGTGACGTTCGATATCGGAGCCCGGCTCGATGGTTACTGCAGCGATATCACGCGAACGGTCGTCGTTGGCCCGGCGAGCGATCGGCAGCGGGAAGTTTACGAGCATTTGCTGAAGGCTCAGGTCGCCTGCATTGAGGCGATGAAACCGGGAGCGAAGGGCAAAACCGTCGACTCGCTTGCCCGCACGATTCTCGATGAGAAGGACCTCGCCCAGTACTTCGGACACGGGCTCGGGCACGGCCTGGGAGCCCTCGTGCACGACTCCGGGCGCCTGTCGCAGACGGTCGATCACGACATCAAGGCCGGTCAGGTCTGGACGATCGAGCCCGGCGTCTACATCGAAGATTTTGGCGGGATGCGCATTGAGGATGACATTGTCATCACGGAAACGGGCAATGACGTCCTGACCGGCTTCCCGAAACATCTGATCGAACTGCCCTGCTGATTTCCTGTCGAGAGTCACCTTCCAGATCCAGAAGAGCACGTCATGCCGAAACTCGGCGTCAATATCGACCACGTTGCCACAATCCGTCAGGCCCGGCGAACGATCGAACCTGATCCGATCTGGGCGGCCGCTCTGGCCGAACTCGCTGGGGCCGACGGCATCACAATTCATCTGCGCGAAGACCGGCGGCATATTCAGGACCGCGATGTCCGCCTGATCCGCGAGACAGCTCAGGTCAAACTGAATCTGGAGATGGCGACCGCCGAGGAGATCGTTGAGATCGCCATCGCCACGCGGCCGCAGCAGGCGACGCTGGTCCCGGAGAAGCGTGAGGAAGTCACGACCGAAGGCGGGCTCGACGTTATCCAGCATCGTGATCGGGTCAGCGAAGTTGTCAATCGGCTGCAGGATGCCGGGATCGAAGTCAGCCTGTTCATCGACCCGGACCGGGACCAGATCGCCACGTCGAAAGAACTCGGCGTCCAGGCGGTCGAACTGCACACGGGCTGCTATGCCGACGCAACGTCCGAGGCTGCCCAGAGCGAAGAACTGCAGCGCCTGATCAACGCGGGCGTTTTCGCTGTCGAGCAGGATCTGTTGCTGCACATGGGGCATGGGCTGACGTATCGAAACGTCGTGCCGGTCGCGGAAATTCCAGGCGTTTGCGAGCTGAACATCGGCCACAGCATCATTTCGCGAGCGGTACTGGTCGGGCTGGAGCGGGCCGTTCGCGAAATGAAAGAGCTGATCACTCTCTAAACAGCAGACAGCCTCAGCAACTGCCAAAAGTCCTGGCGACTTTCGCTACTGAGCGCAGCACAAAATCCTTGTTTGACAACGCACTCGGCTGGCCATCAATCCCCGGTGACCGTTGCGGACTTCGCCAGAACTCCTGAAGTCTTCAGATCATTCGGGAATTCTGGCGAATTCCACGATCCAAAACTTCGCGCCCCAGACACTGAGCCTGGCTGACCGTTACGAGCCCGCAGGCTCGTGAAGAACCTCTGAAATCACAGGACCACGCTGTCGATTCGAAATGTTCCCGTGGTATTATCAGAAATCACGTACGCAGGCAGAATTTCTGCTGTCAGAAGTCGTTTCCGGACAGATCTGTCCGCAGTTCTTGATTCCGTTTGTGCCGTCTGATTTCGAGGTGAGCGTCAATGTCCAGTACGCTGGAACACTCCCCGGCGACCATGAGTCCTGCCGGCAACGAGTTCAGTTACCGCCCGACACCGCCAAGCGCCCTGGTGGCCCTGTTCACAGGCCTGCTGTCGCTGCTCGCACTGCTCACGCCACTGGCGCTGCCACTGTCGCTGATCGGAGTCGTCCTGTCGCTGCTGGCGTTGCGGACAATTCGAGCCGGCGCAGGGGAACTCAGCGGCAAGGCGATCGCGCAGTTTGGCCTGGTTCTGAGCGTCCTGTCTCTGGCCGGTGGCGTGTCCTGGCACTCGTACGCGTATGCGACCGAAGTCCCGGACGGATACCGGCGTCTCAGCTTCAATCAGGACATCTCGAAGAAGGGTTTCGTCTTCAAGGATGGCGTCAACTCGTACCACGAAGACGTCAAGGCCCTTGACGGCCAGAAGGTCTTCCTCAAAGGTTACATGTATCCGGACGGGCGAATTGAAGGAATTCGCAACTTCATCTTCTGCAAGGACAGCGGCGACTGCTGTTTCGGCGGGAGCCCCGAGCTGACCGATATGATGGAAGTGATCGTCGCCGAGGACGCCCAACCGGCAACTTTCACGACGGGCCTTGTAGCTGTCGCCGGCACCCTGAAGCTTCGCGACCTGCGACGTGCCGGAGAAATGAACCCGACGTTTGAAGTCATCGCCGACCAGGTCGGGCTGGCGAAGAGCATGTACTGATCAAGAATGACACGCCCCTGTTGCCTCATCCTGTCTCTGTTGTTTCTTCCGCTTGTAACAATCGGCTGTGGAGACTCCGAGTCAGACGGCTACCGCGAAATCACAGCCGCTGTCGAATCGCTGCCGACAACTGCCGAGATCGACGAGGCTCCCGATAACGAGGCGACGGCTGACGCGACCGCAAGTGACACCGAAACGCTGGGCAACGGGGCACTTCGCACTGAAGTCACTCCGGACGAATCACCGAACGCTGAGCCTGTCGACACACCGGCAAAGAGCGGGAACGCAGTCACGACAGACAACTCGGGTGACGCCGGAACTGCTGAACCACAACCGGGCAGTCCCGCTCCAGCTCCCGACAAGACCGCACCCGTTGCGGAGAACGAAACGGATCCAGCAGACTCGGCGGACGCCCCGGCTGCTCCTGATCAGCCATCAACAGAAACGGCGTCTGGCGAGAAGCCGCAGCGCGAAATCAAACTGCTGATCCCGACGAAGAAGTTCAGAGTCGAGGGGCCCGACGAGGCGGTTCGCGTCAGCTTCGACGATGTCGACCTGCTCAAAGTCCTCAATATGGACCCGGTCATTCCCAAGGCCCCGGAACTGATGCCGGACTGGCTGAAGGAACTCGACGGAAAACGCGTCCGGATCCGCGGCTTCATGATTCCGCCGTTTTCCGAAACCGACGTCCGAGCCTTCACGCTCGCCCGCGATACGCAGCTTTGCTGCTTCGGTCGCAATCCCCTGCCCTACGACCTGATCGACGTCTTTCTGAAGGAAGGCGCTGCGACGGAGTACATCGAGCTGCGACCGTTCGACGTCGTCGGCGTGTTCCACATTGGCGAAGAGATCGAACCGGGCTACCTGTACTCAATTGATGACGCGGTCGTCATCCAGTAGGACAGGCGTCTCAACAGCTTACTATCCCACCCTGCTCACTCATCGCTGGAGGCTGAACGATGCGAGTTTCAGCACGATCCATTCTGACAATCGCACTGGCTGCGACTCTGACTCTCTCTCTGGCGGTTGGACCCGTCTTGAGCTGTCCGTTCTGTTCCGCTCCGTCCCTGACTCTCGCCGAACAACTTGCCCAGGCCGACGCTGCGGTGCTCGTCCAGTGGGCCGAGGGCACGAAGCCGACCGAAGAATCGGCCGGCAGCACGGTCTACGAAATCAAACAGATCGTGCGGAACTACAAGAGCACGCTGAAGGTCGGCGATCGCATCACGCTGCCGAGGTATCGCGCGAGTAAGGCTGGCGACCTGTTCATGCTCATGGGCAGCAAAGGGACCGCTGTCGAATGGGGCAGCCCGCTGGAAGTCTCCGAGGCCAGCTTCAACTACATCGCTCAGGCACCGGCCCCGGAAACGCCGACGGCCAAACGGCTGGCCTACTATCTGAAGTTTCTGGAATACCCGGATCCGCTGGTCGCCAACGATGCGTATGGCGAATTCGCGAACGCTCCGTACGAGGACATTGCCCAGCTCTCAGACACGATGCCGCGCGAGAAGATTCTGAAATGGGCGACGAGTCCTGAGACGCCCGCAACGCGGCTGGGACTTTACGGCCTGCTGATCGGGCTGTGCGGAACGGAAGACGACGCGAAGGCAATTGAATCCCGGATCGTTCAGGAAACGGAAGATTTCCGTCTGGGCATCGACGGCATGATGAGTGGTTATCTGCTGCTGACCGGCAACGACGGCCTGGATGTCATCGAGAAAACCAAGCTGAAGGACGCCAGCGTTCCGTTCAGTGAAACTTACGCCGCCATGCAGGCACTGCGATTCATGTGGAAGTACGCGGAGGGTCGCATCGAACCGGAGCGGCTTCGCGAGTCGATGCGGATTCTGCTGGAGCGTCCGGAACTGGCGGATCTGGTCATCGCCGACCTGGCTCGCTGGAACGACTGGGGAGTGCAGGATCGCCTGATGACGATGTACCGCCGAACTCAAGAGCCGCCGAAGAAGACCGCCGACGGCGAAGACGTGCAGGATCCGTATAACATCCCGTCCATTAAGCGAGCGATCGTGCGTTACATGCTCGTCAGCTCAAAGGATGCCGAGGATGACGCGGTGGCTGGCGAAGACGCCAAACTGCCCGAACACGTCGTCAAAGGCCGCAAGTACGTCGAGGAACTCCGCAAGCTCGACCCGAAGACCGTCCAGCAGGCCGAACGGTTTTTCTTCCTGAAGTAGCGGTGACCGGACTTCGGCAACGCTGCTACGAGATGATCTTCTCGAAGGGCCAGGGTGGCTGTGCACTCGAACGGGCAAGGCCACAGCCAGTCATCATGTCCCTTGAAGCGCTCCTTCCAGCATCCCGACGTACCACATCGCGAACCGGAAGATGAAGAGGACGATGAAGATCGCGACGCTCATCCACAGAGCGACGCCGGCAGCTTGCGTTAAGGCCTTCATCGAACGGCGAGCGTCCTCTTCAAACTGCGGGCTGAGCCGATGCAGCGCTTCGGGGACGGTGCCCGACTGCTCAGCGACCGCCACCATCTCGACATAGTCTTCCGGAAACAGTCGTGATGCGGCCAGCGATTCGGTCAGCGTTTCGCCCTCCAGGACATCTCGACAAATATGGTCCGTCGCTCCGATGAACGCCCCGTTCGACGTGGCTTTGAGACTCGCTTTCAGACTGTGAATCACCGGCATCCCGGTCTGCTGCGTCAGAAAGTACGCCCACGAAAACCGAGCCAGCGCGAAGCAGCGCATGCAATGACCGAGCACGGGGATTCGCATCAGAGCCGGGTCGATCATCTGCTTCACTTCCAGCATGCGTCCGGACATCTTCCACAGAAAGACCAGACCGGCGGCAGAGCCGAGTGACACGGTCAGCCAGAGCAGCGCTCCGGACACGCCCTGCAGACCGAACACGAGGTTGCTCATTTCGCTGCCCGCTCCAGTACCGGCAATGATGCCGAGAACCAGAATCAGAATCGCGATAACGACGTTCGCGGCGATGTACTGGAACGCCGGCCAGGCGATCGACTGGATGAACTCCTTCTGCATCCGAATCGTGTTCTCGTAATGGTCGGCCAGATGCCGCAGCACTTCGGGCAACGCACCGGACTGCTCGGCCATGCCCACCATGTCCAGAAACAGCGCTGGGAAGAACTTCCCGTGATCCCGCAGTGCCGATTCGACATCGGAGCCGCTGTCGATCTCGTCCTGCACGTCGAGCAGCACTCGCCGCGTGGCGGGATGCAGGGCCTTTTTGCCGACGACTCCCAGCGACCGGCGGATCGTGACTCCTGATTCCAGCAGCGTGGCCAGGGCGCGGCAGAGATTGGCCAGCGTCTTCAGCGGAATGCGCGATCCGAAAAACATGTCGGACTTTCTCTTCTGACGATCCAGGCGACAGTGCGTAACAACGCGGACAGAATAACCAGCTCAACAGACAAAGACTCGCGAGACACATTCTTTCAGCGGACCTGTGCAGGATGCCCGGCTCGATGGAATGTCAGGAGTTTTCAGCGACCAACAGGATGCCTATCCCACTGGTTTGACGGACTGTTAGACTGAATCGTCACGTCATGGCCAGCGTGTGTCCGGAGCGTTCTGTTTGAGGCTCGATCATCATGCGGATTCTTCTGAGTGCCGTTTTTGTCTGCGTTTTCGCGTTCGCAACCGGACCGAAGCCCCAGGCTCAAGCTGCCGATCGCCTGTTCGCTCCAATGTCCGCCACGCAGGTCCGACAGCAGACGCTCGACTGGACGACTCAGCACCCTGACGCAACCGACGCGTCGCGAGCAGCCATCGAAAAACTGTGGGCTGACCTGCCTGAGAACACGGCCCCGGGAACGCTGCAGGAAGTGGCGGTACGGTCGTTCGCCCTCGTCGATTCGCGGATTGCCGAGCAGCTCAAGCAATGCGAGTTCGGTTCGCTCAGTGTCAGTCAGCTTCCCGTTCTGTCGGACAGTGAACTGCCGGCTTTCGTCAGCGCCAACCTGCGAGCGTACGTGGCCCGGTTTCTGGCTCAGGCGGAATTCTTTGACGAGGCCGTCACACTCGCGGAGACCGTCGAACCTGGCCAGCTCATTGATCCCGCGTCGTACTACTTCCACCGGGCTGTCGGCGAGCACCGGCTGCTGCGGAAGGACGCAGGCCTCGCTTCGCTGAAGACACTTCTGGAGGACACGGCGGACGTGCCGGTCCGGTATTCCTCGGTCGCCGAACTGATGCAGGCCGACCTGCTGAAGCTCAAGGAAAAATCGCTCGACGAAATTCAGCGAATGATGGCCGACGTCGAACGCCGGCTTGATAAGGCAAGCAGTGGCGAGAAAACTCAGGACGTCGAGAACACGATCATTAAGCGGCTCGACGAACTCATCGACAAAATTGAGAAACAACAGCAGCAGCAACAGCAACAACAGCAGCAGTCACAACAGAACGGCGGCCAGGCTCAGTCGGCAGAGGACAGCCGGATTAAAGGCAGCACAGCCCCCGGAGAAGTCGACCAGCGGGACATCGGCGACCGAGCCGGCTGGGGCGCACTGCCGCCGAAACAACAGACCAAAGCCAGAAACCTGATCGACCGCGAACTGCCGCCGCACTACCGCAACGCCATCGAGCAGTACCTGCGAAAGCTCGCCCGCCGTCCGGCAGGACGCGACAAGTAGTTGGAAATGAAGAGCGCGTTTTATTTGAGGCTTCCTCTATGAAGACACTGCTGGGACTCATCCTCGCGACCGTGCTGGCCGACCCGGCGACCGTCACAGTCGACGTGACGACGATCGGTGGTCCCGCCAGAACCGGCGAGCTGATATCGGCGGACGCGACGGCATGGACGATAAAAGTCGAGGACAGCGAGATCGCCATTCCAGCCAGCGAGATTCTCGATGTTTCTCTGCGTCAAGATGCCGCGCCAGCCGCGGCGGCATCCGTCGTTCAGCTTCGCTTGACCGATGGGTCGCGTCTTGGAGCCGCGCAGGTCGGAATCGCTGACCGGAAAGCGACGCTGACTCTGGCTGCACAACGATCGATCGAAGCGCCTGCCGATTCCGTACTCAGTATCCGGTTCGGACTCTCGCCATCCGCCGTCGATGAACAGTGGAATGCACTGCACGCACGAGAGCGTCGACAGGACATGCTCGTGGTGCAGAAAGGCGAGA
>Ga0209273_10001139_pt1 | contig 26172 bp, 27 predicted proteins | sample tdAd471_FD_187126 | JGI IMG/M metagenome (GOLD analysis project Ga0209273, IMG submission 187126) | Marine sediment microbial communities from the Atlantic coast under amendment with organic carbon and nitrate - tdAd47.1 (SPAdes)... | ecosystem: Environmental > Aquatic > Marine > Coastal >...
TTAATTGCGGTCATTTATTGCTCGCTCTTGTTTTCAATCCTACACCTACTCAGGTCGATGTGATGAGCGGTCAACTCATCGCAATACAAAATTCATGAATTTGCCCTATTGTGATCGAAATACTCGTCTGCGACAGCTTTGATGCCAATGCCCAAACATCGCATTACTCTACTATACAGGTGATCATTTAATGGAAAGTTACGTCAAACATCAGTGCGATGTGTTTGCAGGGCATTCAGTCTTGGCAATCGATGACGAGCCGATCATTCGTGAATTACTGGACCGACTGCTTAAAGACCTGGGGTTTGAGCACGTCGAATGTGCGGCAGATGGATCAGAGGCTCTCCGGAAGCTCGACAAATCGCGTTTCGACCTCATTCTTTGCGATATTATGATGACCCCTATGGACGGCATTGAGTTTGTCAGGACCTTGAGAAAATCGGCTCCCGTCATATATGACTCCTGCAAAGCATCCACACCAGTCGTGTTTCTGACAGGCAGCACCGAGCAAGAGCACATCAAAGGGGCGAAGGAGGTTGGCGTAAAAGGCTATATCGTCAAACCCATTGATGCGGCGATCATGCGCGATCGATTAGCTAAGTTCTTTCGCAGATGACATGAAATAAGCTTCAGCGGCATAACCGCCTAAATACTTGTTATAAAAAGCGAACTGTCACTGATAGGCTTTCATCCGCCTGTTTGTATTCTCGGCTTGACACGTTACACCCTAAACTCCAAAAGGAGAGTGGGGCATGTATGCAAGTCAAGTTCATCAAGAAATCTGAATATCAACCTGCAGGACATCACAGCCTGCTCTGGCGATACTGGCTTACCCTTTATAGGGAGGCCAGTAATGATGCCCCATTGCGGACATCGTTAAGACCAGATCAAGTTGCTTCGCTGATACCCTACCTTACCATCCTCGACATGATTGAAGAAGATACTGTTTCCATCCTGTTGATCGGCAGTGCCCACGACCAGATGTGGAGCCGAAACATAATCGCCGACAACTTCCTCGATCACCTCATCGGCAACGCCCGCCAGAGCTACAAAGATATTTTTGTCTCGCTCAAGAATTACAGGCTGGGCTGCGTGACCGAGGAGGTTATAACAACGGCCAGCGGCGCGACAATTCACTGTAGCGGCCTTCTTTTGCCCCTTAGAGCTAACACCGGGGAAACAACGGCTTCAGTAGGCTATTTCAACTATGAAGGTACGGCAGAGAGCTTCCTGGACCTAACGCGAAATGGGCCCTCTAGCCGGTCCATTGAGAATCTGGTTTTCATATCCTTGGATGATTGACAATTCACTTCCGATTAAGTCTTTTGCGCTAATTTCCCTCTTCACATTCCACTTTGCGGCGACCCAGAATGACATCTCGGCACTCACTTTCCGAAGTTTCAGCTCTAGTATGCGTTTCGGATGACGAAGAACGTGCGTTCCTCACAAACATTCTCTCTATTCTCGGCAACATCTCGATCTCTCAAGCCACCACTGAAGAAGAAGCGGCCCGCGCTCTTTCAAGAAGCAAGCTCGATATGATCTTTTTGCGCCTAGCCGCAGAGGAGCCCGACCCACAGCAAGTTCTTGGGAAGGTCTTCTCAACTCAATCGGACGCCGCACTCTTTGTCTTCTCTGCAGATGGCTTCGCGTGCGACGCTTTCGAAAAGCAAGCGCAAACATATGGTATTGAGGTAGCAGGATGCTTTGACGAACCCATCTGCCTCAGTGACCTTGCGAGCAGCATAGTTGGTTTCAACTATTCTGACGAAGAACAGCCCTCTATTATTGGGGTATTACCGTCAAATGCAGCACGTCCTTGCCAAGATTAAGACTGCATAAACCTAAATAATATAAGATTATATAGATCTACTAAAGGAAAGGGAACGCGGTACCGAAACTGGCAGCATCAACAAAAAAAGTCTCAGTATTTTCCTTAAATTCCGAGTTCGGAGTTAGCCCTATCCATGGACGTCCTTTCTGAGATTTTTGACCGCGATTGCGTGTTGATCCTTGGAGATAAAAGCATGCTATCCGTTAGGTTTGGCCGCATCTTGGAGTGGATGCACATCGGATATCATTTCGCAGCGTCTGTTCATGACCGACAGACTTTCCGCAATTCAAGGGGCTACCGGGCTGTTTTTATCGGATTGAACTTTCAGGGCAGGAATAGCGTTGATGCTATCACATGCCTTCGGAGAACAATAGGTGCGGGACAGAGACATCGTTTTTTTTGCATTGGTAGCCCCGAATGGACCGAACGGGCAGGTAGCCAGTCTGGCTGGTAGGCTCAGAATGCCAATAACGCCATTGGATCTATTTGATATTCTGGAAGCGCATATCGATGTTTCGAGCCTGTCTTCGATCTGCATAAATCGCGAAGACGTCTTTGGGCTGTTCGCAGAAAATGGTGATCAGGAATATGGGGGCGTAACCTGGGAGGTTTTAAAAATTTATCGGGCCATTTTGAAACATGACTTCCAGCAACTCATGGAGAAATATCTGAGCGCGAGCCAAGACGTCCTAGCTTACATAGGCGACGCATTACGCACGGGTGATGCCGCTACGGTCAGGTCTCTTGCCGAGGATTTTAAGTCTGCCAGCGTTGTGTTCGTGGCTGAGAACGTATCGAACTTGGCTGCTCAACTCGAGTTTTTTGTTACGAAGCATGCACTTGAAGAGGCAAGTAAGCTATTCAAGGAACTGCATGTTCAATTTGAATGGACTCGTAAGGAGTTACTCCGAAAGTCAATCGTCCTTCGCGCTTCTAGCCGGATCTGACTTAAACAAGAACCTGAGACGCAAGAGCCATTATGGCACGCATATGCCTGCCATTTACAATATATAGATGTACTTTATTCTCTTTTGGTTTATTTAATTGCCTATTTGGGCACTTGTATACTGATCCCAGATTAAAGAATGCAGAGCCAAGAAAAATGAAAGGGCAAATCCGCGATGCAGAAACACAACGCTGTTGTTGAGAATGACGCTGACCCCGATGACTTGAAGGAAGTGGTGGTAGCTGGGATCGCGATCTGTAACCAGCATGCTGTTAAAACTAAAGTGGGCGGGAAATGGGCAAAGATTGCGCCGTTGCTGGAAGTGCAAGTTGGAAAATACCTGAACAAACGAATGCAGGAAGAGGACCTGCTCTTTCGTGAACAGGAGCTCACATATCATATGGTAATGCATGGCTTGTCCGCTCAAGACGCCGCATTTTCCATAGGAAAAACTGCTTCTGGGGTTTACGAAGCAATTTTTTTGCGCGACCCAGTGCTGGAAGAACTGCAAATCTCAGTGAGTGTTGCGCCGCTTAGGATGCCCTCTGGTCAAAGTGTAAGCGACGTTAAGAATATCGTGATTGCACGTGATCGTTCCCTTTCCTGGGCTGAGACCATTGGGCGGGGAAATTTTGCAAGTTATAGACCTGAAAAGGCCGAGCATAAGCTGTTGAAACAAATATTTGGCTTGCGAAGTGCCTGTGATGCGTTGATCTCCTCGCCGAACGGGCTGCCGCAAAGTGATCAGGCGTTCCTGAACCATCAATCAGAGCTCGGCCGGATGCTGTTCACAATGAAGGGAGCCGTTTATTCCATTGAGAAACTACTTTCGGGGCAACAGCTGGAGGACTCTGTCCGTGACAATCAGGAGACAACTCCGTCAGTCGAATTGACCCCGGCGCCGGCACCGAAAGTCAGCTCATATGAACGCAAGCTGGCGATACTAAACCATGATGCAATGGCTACCCTTGGCAGTGATATAGAGCTGGTCTATATGCCGATATGGAACGTGAAGGAAGAAGTCGTCAATAGTTATCGCTGCGCCATTGTTCGACACTTGCCGTCGGGTACAGGCGAATTGAATGCTGGCACCGAGACCGAGTATGCGCCGTTCAAAATTGATGAATTAGTTTTACGCAAATTGGTACTGGATCTAAAGGAGGGTGGCTTAGCTGAAGATGAAAGCTCATTTGTTCTGCCCCTTCATATCAATACGGTGCTTACTGAAAGCGACTTTTTAAAGATCAGTGCAGCATTGAATTCCTTGACCCTCGTGGAGCGACAGAAATTGAAAGTGGAGCTGCTAGGGATGACAAAAAATACGTCGTTAGGTTTGGTTCAAAAAGCCATCTCCAAGATTAAAGGATATGGCAAGGAAACAGGACTTAGGGCAATGGAGGCAGGTCAAGTCATCCCGCAGCTAAAGAAAACAGGTGTTACCCATATCGGATTGCATCTTGCGGACCTACAGGTCACAAATATGGATGCGGACAAGGAAATTGAGGCCTTTGCCACAAACGCCGATGAATTACGGTTCAGAGCCTTTATCTATGGCGTGGACAGAGTTGCAGACGCAGCGCAGGCAATTGGTGCCGGTTTCGGGTTTATTAGCGGTCAAAGTATCGGCGATGCCCTGAGCGCCCCTTGGGGCACTGTACCTTTCAAGGTTTCCAGCCTTTACAGTCGGATGATTTCAGGATAGCCGGCTAAGCGGCGACCGCGAGGCATGTCTTCAATGCAGCCATAAATTCGGTTTTGGTGACGGGTTTATATACTACAGCATCAGCTCCAAGAGATTTGGCAACTTCCAGAAAGTCCGTATTGCCGATGCGACCTCCACCCGACATGGCTATAACCTTGGTGGAAGGCGAGGATTCCTTAACTTTCTGTAATACCTGAATGCCCTCAACCTCCGGCATAATTATGTCAGTAATCACGAGATCAAATTTCAACTTTTGAACGAACTCCAAGCCTTCGCGGCCATTGGAGGCAACCTGAACACTGTGCCCGAGCTTGGACAGAATTCGGGAGATAACATTTCTGACCATGGGGTCGTCTTCGATCAAACAAATATGTGCCATAGATGCTCCTTTCACTGGGGCGTCCCCAATCCGCTTGGCGCGTTAGTGATTATCATCCAATAATTCTGAAAATGTATTAAAAATATACTTATAAATTTAATAAAAAGCTTGAGCAACCCGAAAGAGGCATCGTTATTATTAAACATACACTTAGTAAAAAATATTATTGTGGTTAAAACTTTCGTAAATTATTTTTACATTTCATAAAGAATACTGAGTTATTGTCGGGTGTGGGGTCACTTACTGGGAGAGATGGCTGCTATGCGTTACGATGCTACCCGAAAGTATCATGAGTTTTTGGGGGCTGTCACAAGCCATGCGGCAGAAGGCATTTTGGCATTCGACGGGGCAGGCCAGGTCATTCTTTCCAATCCAGCAGTAGATAAAATTTTTGGATATTTTCCCTCAAAAGTAGAAGGGGAAAATCTGGCGACCCTGTTGTCGGAAGAGGACCTTGATACGGATCAGTGGGCAAACATATTCCGACACTTGGAGGAGGATGGCGTGCCTCATTCGCCTGCAGGCTTTTCGGGCAGGGCCAAAGACGGGTCAATTGTCCCAATTGAGATCGCAGTTGGAAAAGCAGTCCTGACCGATGGAGAAGTGGTATATATCGCCAATTGTCGGGATATTACTAGCCGCCTTAAAGTGGAGAGTAAATTACGCAAACAGGCGGAGATTATCGCCCAAATGCAGGATGGCCTGCTGGTGGTTGGTGAGGACAGGCAGATACGCGAATGCAATCCCATACTAGCGGCTGCGATTGGCTCACCGCGTGAGGAAATTATTGGTTGTCAAATCAGCGAACTGGTGGATTTGCGCTTTGACCAGGGTGTAGAACCTGATCGCATCTTGCAAGAGACCGCGAGCAAGGGTAACTGGCATGGTGTTGTCGACGTCATAAATCGTCAGGGCAGGGAAATCAAAGCAGATGTGTTGATTTTTCCGGTCGTTGAGCCAGACGGAACCACGGTCTTTTCTCTGATCGTGCGGGATATTACCGCGCGGTACGAGGCTGAGACGCGAATCGCTCAGACTCAGAAAATTGAAGCGTTAGGGAGACTCGCAGGCGGCGTAGCTCACGACATCAATAATCTGCTGTTTCCGATATTTATGAATCTTGAATCAGCATTGGAGGCTGTAGGTGAGCATGGGGCTCTACAGGATGCTTACGAGGAAATCCAAGAGTCCATGCAGGCCTGCACCAAGATGAAAGTTATGCTTCAGCACATCCTTCATTTTTCCCGGAAAAATTCGGTTGATACCGAAGAAATGGATGTTTCGGCAGTTGTTCAGGAAGCATGGGGCTTGGCGAAAATGCTGGTTCCCAGTTCCGTTAGGAAAAAAGTCGAAATTGACGAAAATTGCGGGACTGTTGTGGCCAATCCAGTGCAGCTCAGTCAGATGGTGCTCAATCTGGTGTCCAACGCAGTTGCGGCTATGGATGGTGGAAACGGTGAAATCCACCTAAAGCTCACCCGCACGATACCGACAACGGACCAACTTGGTAAATACTATAAGATTGACAGACGGCCTGTCGCGGAGCTGGTGATTGCCGATACTGGCTGCGGCATTGACAAAAAACACATAAAGAAAATATTCGATCCGTTTTTCACAACCAAGGAGGTTGGGCAAGGTACCGGTCTCGGTTTGACTGAAGTTGCTGGTATCGTCAGGACCTTGCGAGGAGGCATGGATGTGTCCAGCACCCCCGGGCAAGGTACTACGTTTAGAGTTTTCCTTCCGCTGAAGGAAAAAGCGTTGGCTGCTGAATAATGTATGTTCTCTTAGGACATCAATTCGGCTTGATTAGGGTTGTTTAAAATGTCTAAGGCTATGGCTGCATCCTTTTTGTTCTTGTTCTGCGATTTGATGTCAGTCGCACCAGTTCTAGCCAACGAAGTATTCCATGACCCAGTTATCACTATCGCCGCAGACCCTTGGTGTCCATACAACTGCGCCCCAGAGGATGATCAACCGGGCTATCTGGTAGAGATAGCAAAGGAAGTTTACAGCAAGCACGGATACCAGGTGCGATACCTTCTTATGCCATGGAAACGGGCCCTAGAATCCTCTTTACACGGTCAAATTGACGCAGCCATAGCGGCTGCCCCAACAAATGCTCCAGGGCACTATTTTGGGAAATACGCCGTCGGCTCCGATGAGACTGTAATTGTTAAGAGGTTGGGGCAGCGTTTTTCCTATGTTGATGTTTCTTCCCTAGAAGGGCTCAGGATCGGCCGGATCGCAAGTTATAACTATGATCTCAATGGTCCGATTGATAGCTTCTTGGATGCGTCAATGACAACTACCACCGTCACGGATGAGGAACCTTTGTGCATTTTGTTTGATATGCTGCGTCGGGACCGTATTGACATGTTTCTGGAAAACAAACTCGTTGTCCTTCACGCTTTGAACCAGCCTCGTTATCAAAACTTGGGCGAGATGGTCGCGACCGGAGTTTCCACCCCAATATATTTTGCTTTCCAACCAACAAGCCGTGGAAGAAGGCTGGCCATATTGATGGATGACGGGCTTGTTGATCTCAGGAAAACGGGAAGACTGGCAGAAATCCTCAACAAGTATGGCCTGAAAGACTGGGGAATGGAAAATGAGAACATTCAGAACACCTCTGCTAAATATTCGCCAGATCTTAAGTACCAGCACGTCAAGCCGTGATATCAATTGGTAAAGGGGAGATGCCAGCATTGTGGAAGTCAGGGCATTCATGCCGTTTAGGTTGCCTTGATCCTGAACAATATCCGAACTCGTCAACCTAAAAGCACAACATCTTCGATATATCCGACAGCGCTGCACTTACGGTGCGTGCTGTACACTTTCAATGTGAATGCAGATGTCAACAAGGCGATCGGCGGGCCAGTGAATAGCTCCTTGGTTTCCAGCCACCATACCTGAGAAAAAATTGTTTACCGAGTTAGGGCAAACGCATTTTTCAACTTTATAGGACTTATTGGAAGCAGATGAAATAAGTCAATCATTATCCCATTGGCAAAAGAACAGCACTCACCAAGGTTGGCGGCGAAGTGAATGGTTCGCATTCAAGAGCCTGGTCTGTTTATGGCGAACTGCTGCCTATCGCTCATCACCCTTCCAATGTCGGCAATGTACGCGATAGGGAATATCAAGATTCGTCTGGTATCGCCAGATATCGGTAGAACGTGGCTCTTGAGATTTTCAAGGTCTGACAAATCTGGCTTATACTAAGCCCGTGATCCTTATGCATACGTTTGGCGGTTTTAACCCGAGGATCATCCGCGCCGATTGGCTTCCGGCCTCCCAACCTGCCGCGGGCGCGTGCCGCCGCCAAGCCAGCTTTTGTCCGTTCCTGGATCAGACGCCGTTCAAACTGGGCGAGCGAAGAGAAAATATTGAACATCAGCTCACCGGATGCAGTCGTGGTGTCGATCGCGCCATCACACAGCGAGCGAAACCCGACGTTCCTCTCAAGCAGGTCAGTAACCAGGGTCACCAGGTGGGGCATTGAACGACCCAAGCGGTCCAGCCGCCAAACAATCAGTGTTCCCCTGCGGTCAAGACCTCCAGGCATCTATCCAGTCCCGGCCGTGCCGTGCGCGCACCGGAGGCTTTGTCCATAAAGATGTTCTTTTCTTCGCAACCGGCTTCGATCAGCGCGTCAAGCTGCAACTGCACATCCTGTTCTCCGGTGCTGACCCTAGCATAGCCAACCAGATTTTCCATAAACCTATCCTTGAATTCCACCCGAAGGCGTTTATCGTCTTACTTTCATGTGATATAGACGAGTTTACGGTACTATAAAATATGAGATGGATGAATGAAACAAAATCCCGACCAAATTCGATTGACCAGCGGAAAGGACCTACTTGTCTCGTCAAACGAACGTTTTTTGAGACAGCCAAATCAGGGCAATACGAAGCCATTGCGCCAGCCTGATCAGGCCGGACTGGCCATTTTCGCAGCTACCCGGTCACGGGCCTGTTTCTGGCAATGAGATACGCAGATCCAATTGCTCATGATTTGTCCAATTTAGCGTACAGTTTGACACTGTTCTTGTCGGGTACCAAATTTCCGCTGATAGTGTGGGCCAACTTCTAAAGTTACGGTGTTATACGCTACATGGAGCTCGAAACCGTAAGTTTCTGTTCAAATGCTCCCGCTGGTCCTGTTTGGACCCATGACCCTCAGGTTATGAGCCTGAGTGATAGGCAGATAACCTATTGATTTTATTAAGATATTTCAATCGTATAAATTTTGTAGGCAATTTTTGTGTGAGTTTTGGCGCTCGAGAAACTCATTTTAAGGCCTTTCAGGCACAATCCTCTATATTTTGCTCACTTGTCCCCGAAACAACATTCATCATAGCTCTAGAGGAAAACCCCTACTCTTTTGCCACATTACTCACGTTACTGGCTGTCAGGTCAATAAGTCCAGGGCTGGAAGGAAAAAATTCGAACAACACACTGTCGTAAATTCGAAAAAAAGTGATCGGGCGCATCTATGGGAAGGATGACCTGCATACAGGAGAGAAAACGGGATTTTCTCGTCGCCCGATCACAGCCTAGGCAGCTTAGCAAATAATTGTTTCCATGGAAACATATAATTGATATGGTCAAGCCAAGAGACTTAACTGTCCAATATCGAGGTATAAATGACGAAGTCAGATCAGGCTGAACGATCCTTTAAAGATAACTCCCATCCCTTGTTTTCTCTCCTGAAGCTTCGCGACGTTAGCGCAGGCAGCGCACAAGTGCGTGCACGCCTTCCCTATCAAGAGAGCTTCACTGATAGAGCGGACCGAGGGCTGGCTAAAGGATGGTCTGTCATCACGCTGGATACGCTTCTTGGCATGGCCGTCTATGGCCGACTGCAAGAAACCAGACCAATTGCAACCATCGACCTTGCTGTTGATTATCTGGAGCCCGCCGGTAACAGGGCAGATTTAATCTGTGAGGCAAATTGCCACGACATCAAAGGTAATATTGCTTTTGTCAGCGGCTATGCCAGAGATGGACGGGATGGTCATCATATGGCTAAGGTCAATGCCAAGTTCATCATTAAAAACCCTCCAAAACCGCAAGGAGAGCAAGGTTCGTCGCATTATAAGCCGCAGCCGTGGGATTTGCCGCAAGCAACGCTGTGCCCTGGCTTCGAAAAGCTGAAGTCCAATGTTCCTTTTGCCAGCTGGCTCAACCCTATGCGATACACCTTTGACGGCCAAGCTGTTTTCGCCCTTGAATTCAACGACAGCCATATCGGCGATCCTCACGCTCGTACCGTCCATGGCGGCATCTTGACAAGCCTGATGGAAACGGCGGCGGCGGGCACTCTTGCGATTGATCAAAACGCCAGGGAACTTGCTGATCCATTGTCATTAAAAGTACAGTTCCTGCGTCCGACCGGAGCTCGGAACACCTATGCGTCTGCCTCGATCATACGCGCCGGGAAAAATATTATTATAGTTGATGCGTACGCATGGCAGGAAAGTCCCGGCAAACCGGCAGCCAGAGCCACGTTTTTGTTCAAGACCGGCAATTGAGACCAAAATCAGCTCTACTTAACCCTGCTCAACTTCGCTCAATAGTCGCTGTTTGGCATCTACCAGAAAGTCAATGATCCCTTCTCTTTTTTCTTCTACCAAGTCGCCCCAAATATAGGCTAATAAATCCTCTGCTTCATTCTGTAATGTCGGCAGGATATGTTGAATTTTATCGGTCAGGTAAATTCTGTTCGCTCGCTTGTCGGTGTCGTCGGGCAAGCGTTGCACCCAGTTACCTTTTTCAAGCCGCGACAACATTTTTGAAAGCGGCGCACGCGCCATATCCATCTGGTCGGCCAACTGCTGCTGGGTCAGTCCATCACACCGGCGCAGGCTCGCAAGCGCAAACCATTGGGCTGGCGTCAACCCAGCGTCTTTGATTCGGCGGTCAAAGGCACATTTCATCAGTCGAGCGATATCCTGGATAAGAAAGCCGAAATTTCTGTCATAATTTTCCATGATCGACCTATATTATTAAACGTATTGTATCCATGGAAACAATATTATAGTCTGTAAACAAAATAAACACATATCAGGAACGACAGCTAATGTACCCCTTTTCTCGACTAGCGCTTGCCTTGCTGATCTCCGGGGGCTTTATTTTATTGCCTTATGGACGCGCCGTGGTCGCAGCCAGCCAAACTCAAGACGCTTTCAGCTCGGTGAAAAACGAAGAAGTGATCGTCGCAACCGGCGTCATGAAATCCAGGCGCACCAGCATGCTTGGCCCGGTTGTGCCCGGTGTGCTGGAGCAAACCTTTGTGAAGGTCGGCGATATTGTTACAAAGGGGCAACCCCTGTTCCGGATCAGGCCGGTCGATTATGAAATTGCGGTTCGAAAGGCAAAAGCCGCACTGGACCTGGCGCGAGCCCGTGTCGAGCTGCAAAATAAACGTTTTGACCGCGTATCTGAACTATTCAAAGACAAAAACGTGAGTGAAAGTGCACTCGAGGAAGCCAAAGCCAGCCTAGATGTCGCGTTGGCCGAGCAAGCACTTGCCCAAACCGATCTGGATAATGCAGAGCAAATATTGTCCGACACCATCATTCGCGCGCCTTACGACGGCGTGATTACCAAAAAAGTGGCGGACGAAGGCGTTTTCAAGACAGTGCAGGCGTTCTCCGGCAACGGGGGCGTTATAGAGCTTCAGGAAGCCGGGATTATGGTCGCCATTTTATTTGTACCCGTCAGTAAAAGCGCACACCTTGAATTGGGTCAAAAAACATTGCTTTCTATCGATGGCCTTGATCGGGAGTTTACAGGCAAGGTTGCTGTTATCAACCATCAGGCCCACGTGAGCTCCAACATGCTTGAGGTTCGGGTGGCTGTCGTCAATGACGGTCTCACCATTAAAGACGGTCAAACGGTGGTCGCTCGTATCTATGCGACGAAACAGGTAAGCCAGTAATGAGCCTTTCCGACGTTTCAATTAAAAGACCTGTGCTCGCCGTTATGTTGATCGGGGCGCTTGTTGTTTTGGGTTGGCTTTCCTTGCCTCGGCTCGGCGTTGATCTGTTCCCGGATGTCGAGTTTCCCTACATTTCTGTAACCACAACCCTTGAAGGAGCATCACCGGATACGATTGAGAGCGAAGTCACCGATGTCATCGAGGAATATGTTAGCACGATTTCAGGGCTGCGCCAGGTGCGCTCGACCAGCACGGAAGGCGTTTCGCAGGTCGTACTGGAGTTTGAGCTTAATGAAGATATCGGGGAAAAATCAGAAGATGTAAGGGATAAAATCGCGCGCGCAGTTTCTGACTTACCGGCAGATGCAAACGCACCGATAGTTGAAAAAGTTGATCCCGATGCCGCCCCTATCATGACGTTGATTGTCTCTGGCAACACCGATGTCGGCGCTTTGACAACCTACGTTGACGAGAAAATTGTTGCCGACCTGGAAAGGCTGCCCGGTGTTGGCTCCGCCAAAATTCTAGGAGGCCGCTTGCGGGAAATGCGAATTTGGCTTGATCTTTACCGCATGCGCGCCTTTGGTGTTACATCTTCCGACGTCAGAAATGCGCTGAGACAGGAGCACGTAGAACTGCCCGGCGGCAGGCTGGAGGTCGGCGAAGGCGCGCGCGAATATATAGTAAAAACTGACGCAGAGGCCAGTACGACTAAAGAGTTTGCTGATTTAGTTGTCTCTTTCCGAACCGGCACTAGACCGGTGAAGCTGGGGGATATAGCGACAATTGAAGATGGGCTGGAAGATGAGAGAAGTGTCGCGTTTCTGGACGGTCGTCCGAGCATTGCCGTTGAACTACGCCGTCAGTCAGGTAAAAACACCGTTGCTGTCGCCAACTTTGTCAAAGACTATGTCACTCAGAGCACCGAACGGCTCCCGGAAGGCATGTCAATCGAAGTTTCAAGAGACGTGTCCCGTTTTATCGAGTCATCAATCGAAGATGTGCAAAAAGACCTGGTTATCGCAATACTGCTAGTGGTGGCAGTTACTTTTTTCTTTGTGCTCAATCTAAAGGCAACGCTGATCGTGGCCATTGCCATTCCAACATCGCTCATCGCGACATTCTTTGCGCTGTATGTCTCGGGTTTCACATTGAATACCCTGACATTACTGGCTTTGACCGTTGCGATTGGTCTCTTGGTAGATGATGCGATTGTTGTGGTCGAGTCTATTCAGAAACAACTGGATAAGGGCATGGAGCCGCACCGCGCCGCCTCGGGGGGCACCAAGAAAGTGTGGCTTGCGGTTATGGCAGGTACTGCGGCGACGCTCGCTGTTTTTCTGCCAATCGCCTTTATGTCAGGGATCGTAGGCCGGTTTTTCATGCAGTATGGTCTGGCGATTGTGTTTTCCGTTTCAGTTTCGCTTCTGGTGGCGCTGACCCTCACACCCATGCTCGCGTCCCGGTTTATGGCGAAAGCTTCGGTTGGCGGCGGTCTGCTGCATCCTATCGAGCGGTTTCATGAATGGCTTGTCCGCAGTTACGCATCCTCTCTCAAAACAGCTATTCGCTTCCGCTATATTGTCATGGTTATTGCGTTTTTATCGTTTGCTGGCGGTATATTGATCGCCCAGCAAATACCAACCGGGTTTTCTCCTCTAGCCGACCGTTCCGAATTCCTCGGGCAGGTCGAACTGCCGCTCGGTATTGGCATTGAAGAAGTAAAGCAAGCTGCAAGTACGCTTAATGAGGCTCTTCATACCGTCGATGAAGTGAATTATGTTCTTGTTACCGCTGGCGGGGGTGCCCTGCAAAAAATCAACCTTCTTGATTTCTATGTCGCGCTGACCCCCAAACAAAGCCGCCAACTTACCCAGCTTACCCTGATGTCCGATGCGCGAAAGGCGATTGCGAACGCTATGCCGTCCGCCCTTAAAACCTCGGTGTCCGAGGTGCCGTGGGTTTCTGGTGGCGGTGTATCTGGCAGCAAAATGGAATATGTTATTCAAGGGCCTGTGCTTGAGCAGACAAATATCTATGCGAATTCGCTGGTTGAGAAAATGAAATCCTCCCCATTGTTCGCCGATGTGCGCACCAGCTATGAAGCTGGAAAACCGGAGTTGAAGCTGCGGCTTAACCGTCGCTTGTCTGGGGAACTGGGGATCAGTGCGCGCGCTATCGCGCAGGATAGTCAGTTGATGATTGGTGGTGCGGATGTGGGCACATTCGAAGCAGGAGGGCGCAGGTATGACGTGCGGGCCAGACTGCGCGCGGATCACCGCGACGAGCCCGGCGACCTGCAACTAATGCAGTTTCGTGGGGCCACGGGTGAGTTACTGGAAGCTGGCGTTTTGCTTACCTTTGAAACGGGAACCGGCCCTTCGCAGATTGACCGCGTTGACCGCGGACGTAAAATTTCCCTTTTCGCAAACCCGGCTGGCGGCGTTTCACTAGGTACTGCAACCGACGCCTTTGCAAAGTTGATGTTGGAAACCCCTTTGCCAGCTGGCATGACACTTATTGTTGAGGGAGAGGCACGCCGCCTTGCGGAAACCGTCGAGGCGATCAGCTTTGCTTTCATTCTGGCGATCATCGCGCTTTACATGGTTCTTGCTGTCCAGTTCGACAGCTTTGGTCAGCCTGTTATCGTTATGCTGACGGCACCGCTGTGTTTTTCAGGCGCTTTCGCCGGTCTTTACCTTGCGGATTTGGAAATATCACTTTTTTCCCAGATCGGCCTAATCGCCCTGATGGGGATTGTAATGAAAAACGGTATTCTTCTGGTAGATCGGGCAAATCAATTGCGCGCTGACGGCATGACACGGCTTGAGGCTATCAGCCTTGCCGGACCGGAGCGACTAAGGCCTGTATTGATGACTGCTCTGTCAGCTGTGTTTGGCATGATGCCAATTGCTTTCGCCACCTCGGATGGTGCGGAATGGCGCAACAGCATGGGCTTCATTATCATGGGTGGGCTGTCGTCCTCGACAATCCTCACCTTGTTTGTGATCCCTGCCGCATACGGAATCATCACCGACGCCGACAAGGTCGTGAGAAAAATACATGAGTATTTTGTTAGGAAAAAAATAGATGTCCGTAGGTAACGCCCCTCCCGCATCGTGAACGTCCATCAACCATTCCGAGCTTAAATTCGCTGTTTCGAGCATACTTGTGTACATTATACCACTGCGGGGCTTACGCCTCCTCGTGTTGACCTGCGCGCTATCGCTCTTGATCCGAACGGTAGGTTTCAACACAACTAAGACCTTCAGGTTATGAACCTGAGTGGCGCCAGCTAGGGTTAGATTTGGGTTTACAAGAGCGTAAATACGGTGTCTGCTTTTGTGAAGGGTTGTCGGACGCCCGCCGTACCGATGCATGTGACGGCGCCCCTCTGGGAGGCGGGTGTCGGACGAGCCTCAGGGGAGGAAAGCGCGGGATGTGTGCGATATTGTATCTATGGGGATTCAGGGATTGGCGGCCAGCCCTTGCGGCCTAGACGTTGGGTGCCAGGGAGGTGACTGGTTCCGGATTGGCACCACTCGGGCTGCCGGTTGGGGCCTGAGGCGTCAGGCCATGGCTGCAACGTCCGTCTTTCTGGGCCTTTACCGCCCGAACGCGCAGCCGGTATGGTGCCCGCCCGACGCTGGCGGGATGGAACTGGATGGTGTCTGCCCAGACCGTGTCTCATGCAGCCCGCCTCCGTGGCTCGCCGGGCGGCGCCCGCGGTTGCCAGCTGGCCCCGAAGCGCCTCGGCGCCTGGTTGGGCCCGAATGTCTCAACCACGGCCATGATAGAGCCACAGTGGGGACAGATGGGGGCCGGACATTCTCGACCTTCCGGCGCATGCTCTGACGCGGGGACCGCCAGCAACGTCTGCAGGAGTGTGAGGCTTTTGGCCCGCAGGCCGTTCGAGAGCAGACCATAGTGACGGATACGGTGAAAGCCACGCGGCAGAACATGGAGGAGGAAGCGGCGGATAAACTCGTCAGCCGCCTTGTCCGGCGGGCGCCCCAGAAAAACCGCGAACGCCTTCACCACGCGTACATAACCCGCCTGGGTCTTCTCCCGGAAACCACGGATCCGCATGTCCTCCAGCATCCGCTGCCGCAATGGGCTCTTCTCCGTCCTCAACATCACAACCTCCTGTCTTTGGAAAAGGGGAAACCCCAATCCTAAAGACAGGCCGACACATCAGACAGCCATACCCACGGAAAACACCGAATAATTACCGCGAGAGCGGTTTAGTCCAATGGCGAAGGGCTGACCTTCGAGGCCATCGTCCCGTGCGACAGCTTTATAGCATCTTGCGGTCCTACAATTTCGGCGAACAGGCTAGACATAGGGGAGGAATCCTATCGAGCAGGTTCTGAATTTCGCAACGATATAGACGTTACCACGACCTCTCGGTGCCAACCTCGGTAAAGTGGCACTCGATAAAGCCGTTACGCATATCTGCTTCGCCTGACATTTCTGCGGCCAGTTCATGAATCTGGTTTTCCAAATCCTCGTCATCCTCATAGTGGAAAGTCAGCTCATATTCCCAGCCGTCCTTTTCCAGTTTTCTCGCGTTATAGTCCGAGAGGTGAAAGTCCTCAATGCCCTGTCGCGACTTGCCTTTCCCTCTGACAAACTTGCTGTTATTTTCAACCCGAAGCCAGAGTATCACCTTCGTGGTTTTCTTCTCTGCAGAGGCACCGGATTCCTTGATGGCCTTCAGAGCCCTGTAAATCGTTGCCTCCCCCATTTTAAACTCATTCGCCAACTGGCCGATGGTGGCGCCGGCAAGCCGCCTTGCGTAAATTTCCTGTGTCTTGTCCGCTGTCAATTTTGGCGGCCTGCCAAATCTGACGCCGTTTTCCCTGGCTTTGGCGATCCCCTCGGCCTGTCGTTCGGTGCGAAGGTCGTTCTCAAACTCGGCAATCGACGCCAGCATATTGAACATCAACCGACCAGTGGAGGTGCTTGTATCGATATTCTGATCCAGGACCAACAGGTCGATCCCTTCTTTTTCAAAACGTTTGGCAAGCTGCGCGAGATGAACAACCGATCGAGCCAACCGGTCGAGCCGCGTGATGATCAAGGTATCGCCCTCACGAAGATAATTCATGCACGCCTTGAACTCGGGACGGTCAGCCGTTCGCCCACTGCGCTTTTCCTGATAGATTCGGCTGCAGGCCGCTTGGTTCAACTTTTCCAGTTGAACTTCCAGGCTCTGGCCCGTTGAGCTGACCCTCGCATAGCCAATTCGTGACATAATCTATCATATCCTTTAAAAGGTTTTGAATGACACTTTATGATAGTAGTTTTGATAGACAAATTCCAGAACTATCATAAAGTATACTTTTTGATACTATGAAAATTTGACATATTTCGTGCGAATAGACTATATTGATTAAATCAGATGAATCGAACGATATTAAGGATCGTATCATGGACGCCCTTACTGCCAATGAAGCCAAAACCCAATTTGGTGACATGCTGTTGAAAGCGCAGCGCGCGCCCGTGCAAATCAACAAGAACGGCAAGCCTGTGGCCGTGGTCATCTCCATGGAGGAGTATGAGGGCATAGAGGCCCTCAAACTTCGGCTGCTGCAATCCCGGGCGGCACAGGCCAAATCGGATATCGAAGCAGGCAACACTGCTGACGGCGAAGCTTTCTTTGATGATGTTGAGGCAGGCAAGTTTGATTGATGCTGGCTTATCATGTAACGCAGGATGCGAAGCGCGATATTCTGGAAATACGCCGTTACACCACTGAGCAGTGGGGAAAGTCTCAATCACAAAAATATCTGTCGGAACTGCGGCAGACCATCCGCTTGCTGGCAGAGAATCCCAATTTAGGCAAACAACGGTCTGATGTTGGTTCAGGCGTGTCGAGCTTTCCACATGCGAGCCATGTCATCTACTATATCGTGCAAGGGGAGCAACTGGTCGTATTTGGTGTGCTGCACAAACGCATGGTCCCGGACCTACATCTCCCCGACAGACCAATAATCTAAATCATCTATGTTCATGTTTTGTCCAGGTTAGCGTACAGATTGGCACTGTTCTTGTCGTGACCCCTGTCTCGGGTATCGTCGGCAGCGGTAAAACCACGGAACTTGGAAGGTTGCAGGAGGAATTGCGCCGGGAGACGGATATTCTTGTCGCCAAATCCCTGGCGGTCGAAAAGAACCGGGTGAATCTTGGTACTTTGATTGTTGCCCTGTTTTTTGATCTGGCGACCGACAAGGACTTCAAGATGCCCGCACAGGCGGAGAAGCGGGAGCGGGCTCTCCGCGATCTCATCAGGAAGCGCGAGAAGCCGGTCGCGCTCTTCATTGACGAAGCCCACGATTTGCATGGCCGGACCTTGACCGGTCTCAAAAGACTGATCGAGGTTGTACAGGATGGCGGCGGCATGCTCTCGATCGTGATGGCTGGCCACCCCAAGCTTAAGAACGATCTTCGCCGCCCGACAATGGAAGAGATTGGCGCCCGTACCACGGTTTTTGATCTCACCTGCATCCAGGACAATAAGGAAGACTATATCAGGTGGCTGATTGACACTTGCACAAGCAAAAAGACCAAGCGGAGCGAACTCATTAACGACGACGCCATCGATATGCTGGCAGATAAGTTGTCGACACCGCTCCAGATCGTACAGTATCTCACGCTTGCGTTCGAGAAGGGCTTTCATGTCGGCCAGACGCCGATCACCTCTGAAATCATCGAAGCCGTCATGGCAATTGATATTGATGAGCTCGAAGCAAACCTGGTGAGAAACGGATATTCTGCAAAATCACTGGCAGAGCTCTTGAATATCCGCCAGCCGGAAGTGAAAGCCTTCCTGCGCGGACAGTTGCCACCAGGTCGTAGCAAAGAACTGCATGAGCAGCTATTGGCTAGTGGCGTGCCGGTGTAAGTAACTCAGTGCACGCCGATATTTTGGTGATCAATTCTGGTTGCAGATAAAGTGAGCACAGAATTATGATTGCAAGCAGGTTGCAGTCAATGTGAACACAGTTGCAGATAATCTGAGCAGGTTAGCTTGGATAGTTGCAATCAATCTGAGCCCGAAAGCGCTGATGATTGCGATCACAGCTGTTTATGATTGCGAGCTTCTATAGCTATCCCCTTCATATAGATTTCGCGATCTCACGGCGGCGAACAACCTCGAGCTGAGGGTTGCTGACCAGATCGAGACCCTGAGCGTACCGGGCGGCCGTGCGAACATCCTTCATGTCAAATGCCCGCATGACATCTCCAAGATTGCCGCCCTGAGCTGCCAGTTCCTGGACAGCACCAATACGGAAGCTATGAGTTGACAGCTGACGCACTAAGTCTTGTGGCAAGCCTGCCGATTGAGCAACCCGTTTAACGATCGCGCGGTAGTTTCTTTCGGAGATCGGCGTATCGCGGTCAGGATTGACGGTACCGCGGTAGACTGCCCTATAGACGTACCCACCTGAGATACCTGCAGCTTCCAACCAGGTATCAACATGTTCTCTGGCTGCGGCTGATATCAAGCGCCAACTCCCGACGCGCTCTTGGTCCGTTTTGGACTTTTCAATAAAGATTTGATGCATGGCCGTAGGCTGGCCATCTTTGGTGGCCGTTCTGATCCTGAAATCATCCACCTTCAGCTTGATCAATTCACTGCCCCGAACGCCGGCATCCATGCCTACAGACAGAAGCGCCCGGTCACGAAGCCCCAAGAGGGTGTCAGCGCAGGCCTCAATCAATCGATCAACAGTGACTTCCCTGCTCTCTTCGACGACCTGGTGACGGACAGGCGCTTTTTGTTCCGACCGAAGGCCTTTGATACGAACCTGTTCCTTGAGTGCCATTTTGGCTTCAATATGGTCGGCGGGATTGTAGCATTCCGCCACTCTGTGAACCATGCTGATCGCGGCCAGTTCACGTTTAATGGTTGTTGGTTTGACTACCTGCCCTCTGTGTTTGATATAGTTAGCCACGCTTTCGCCATTTGCAGGGATTGCCTTACAGCCGGTTTTACGACACCAATTCCTGAAGGTCCGGAAATCCCGCGCATAGGCTCTGAGCGTATTTGGGGATAAATATCCCGGATATTGAAGCATCCGCTTCTTGAACAAAGACCAGGCTTGCGGCTCGAGTTCATGGTCATCTTCCGATGTGTCGTGGTAGACCAACTCGGCAAAAGCGGGCGCTAGGCCTGTTTCAAACCAAGCATAGAGGGGATCATAATATCGGCGGGCGAAGTCCTTGTCCCCGGTGCGGGCGGCCAGCTCGGTCTCTTCCTTTTTGAGTTTTTCCAGGAATGCCCCTTGGTCGATCTGTCTCAGATAGTTTTTGATTTGGGCGGATGTGGGCTGCACCCCTGAAGATAGACCAATGTGGCCACAGGAGCCGCAACCGAAAAGAGGATCTCTTTTTGCCGCGAAACCAAGCAGGAAGTCGTAATCGGGTGATTGGCACGCCGGACAGATTGGAAAGGCCGCAGTCATGCGCCCTGCCCGCTCAGATAATTGCTAAGGAACTGGAGCCCAAAACCGATCAGAATCAGAGCGCTACCGACTTCAAAGCGAACTTTGCGTCGGGAGTCAGTATAGGCTTGTGGACCTAAACGGTTAATTTCATCTATCTGATCTTGGTAGGCAGAAATTTTCTGATTCAAGCTGAGGCCTTCTTGTATAGAGCCTCTCGGTCCGTGTGTGAGCCGCGGTTTATCCGCTTCCTCTTCGGACAAGCCTTCCTTCTTCTTATGGACCTTGGCAATCTCATCTTTCAAGTAAGCGATTTGTTTATGAGCTAGATCCTGCGGGCTTGAGAGAGCCAGGCGCCATTCAGCCCTAAGCATGAGAAAGCCGATGATATCAATGAATAGGCCCCAGCTGGCCATCGTTGAGATGTTGAACCACCTTTGTCTGAACTCTGCATCCATCGTTGCATTGGCAAACAGATAGCTGGCGCTGAGAGCAAAGATAATCAGGTAAAGTAAGGGGCGCCCTTGATCTGAGACAAGGTATTTACATTGTTCTATGAATGGTTCTTCCGACATGGCCACCTCCCCTTCATATATGTGCCGGTCTGCAGTTCGGTAAACCATTCAATGTAGCTATGCCCTTATACTCATCGAGCCAGCGGTCGGTCGGATGGCCAGATGGCATTTAGGGCGATCTGAAGCTCTGTTTTAGATGCGAATGGTTCTAAACTGCTGATAATTGTAGTTTACGGCAGTTAATAATACAAGTCATCTATAGTGTGATGCTATATCATTACATTTATGTGAGAAAATTCACTGTAGATGTAACGTATTTATCAATATACGATACCATGGCGACCTTGTTCGGAGTAAGATACAGGCAGAACTGATAATCCCGTTTGAAGATTTTCAAATTCTCGTCTGCTTCGCTTCGATTATTTTATTATTTATATCAGGGTCTTAGCCAATAGATGGCTAAACTCGTGATTTTAAGGCAGCCAATTGAGGGAGCTGAGGTGGCATTATTGAACTGTTCAACAGTTCTATATGCTTAATCTTCCTCAAGGCTCTGATGGAGGCCACCTCATGAACCGGGTATTGGCTGGTCTTGTACCAGACAGAGACAAAGAAAAGCGGGTTATCGATGCCCGAAATCGTCTCAGATATGGAGTCTTTGAGCAGGCGGCCCGGAATTTTGCTGTTCTTGGCTATGTGTGGAACATCACCCCCTCTTCCATGCGTAAAGCAGTCCATCATGAATGCCTGATTCAGGATGCGTTGCATCTTACTACATTTGCCGGCACTGTTACAGAACGAGATGAAATTGAATCCAGGCTTTTCCATCTGCAGCGACAGCGTTATGCCACTAAGAAAGGCGACACCCTTTCCCAGTCAATCGGTGCAAGTACAAAGGACACACACCTTGCACACCTGTATCTGGATGCCAGATTTACCAGGGATTGGTTAGAGCGCTCCCCCCTACCCTCAGATATGTCCGGTCTGTATCATACTCTACAGGATCGGGGTGCTGAGTTAGGCCTTTGGTTACCCCGTGACGCTGATCGAATTACTGACCAGATGATGGGCGTGATACTTGACAAGGCAAAGGCGTGTGACACCCTGGCACGTGTTGGCCAGTTGTGGCTTTCGACATTGGCCCTGTTGGACAAGGATGAACTTGAACAAATCACCGCCTATACGCTTCTGTCGGTACTAATTTCAAAAGCCAACTTGTCTCCCCTGCCCCCGTTGTCGCTTGGCGGATGTTTTTCACCCAAGACTTTAGCAAACCGGCCCAGCTTCGAGGAAAAGATGGTCTATGTCGCTGGTGTGATGAACCGGATGGGCGCGCAAGCCCAGGGCCGCTTGATGTTGTGTCATCACAAGGTAGAGGAGTGGAGCAAGAAGCTCTCTAGTCAAGCATATGTCGCCGGTCACCTGCAGACCGCCCTACCCTGGTTGTGTTTTAGAGAACGCATCAGGTCCACCGATATTACCCATTTTACTGGATGTAGCAGGATGCAAGCTAATAGGATTATCGGCCATCTTGTGGATAGGGGCGTTGTTCAACCCATAGATAATAGACGTAGGAATAGAGTTTTTCGCGTTCTGGATAATATATAGTTTTCCAATTTATCTCGTTTTAACAACATGTTACAAGTTATCCGGATAACCGGTTAGCCGGATAGCGTGCTAATATGTTATCCTGTTAGCCATTTATGCTGATATGTCGGTAGCCCGACAGCACGTTATGTACCTAACGAGATAGCTGGCTAAGGTGATATAGTGGTATCCCTTTATACTGTTATAATGGTATCAGTTTACGTTGTTCACCGGTTATGCTGTTTCCCACTTAGCGTGTTTCCGGGTTATCCGGTTATCAGTATTGCATGTTACACGGTTATACGGTTATAATGTTTTCCAGATACAGGGTTAATCAGTTAGCTGGTTATACGGTTATGAAGTTAGCCTGATACCCGGTTATACGGTTAAGGGAGAAATCAATGGCTATCATAATTGGTTTGGTGTCACAAAAGGGCGGTGTCGGCAAAAGCACACTATGTCGGCTCTTGGCGAGGGAATTTATTGACGGTGGCTATTCCGCCAAGATTATTGACCTGGACGTTGGTCAATCCACTTGCTTCGAGTGGCAACTTGAGCGGAATAAAAACAATGTCGAGCCAGAGGTCCCAGTGCAACAATACCGTCAGCTGACAAAAGCCCTCCAGACGGATAGTGAGCGTTTTGACGTATTGCTCATTGACGGGAAACCGAACGCCGACAAGCTCACGTTTGAGATAGCAAAAGCGTCTGATTTGGTCATTGTTCCGACCGGAATCGGTAAAGACGACACCAAACCAGCAAAGCGCCTGGTGGAGGAGATGATCAAGAAAGGGATACCGGAACAAAAAATCAGTCTTGCTCTTTGCAAGGTCATCGGAACAGCAAAGGATACCATTGCAAAGGCTTATATGGACCTCTTGGAAGAAGGGTACGATGTCCTTGAAGGCGGGATGCGGTTTCAAGCTGCATATACCTTGGCATTTAACGACGGTCGCACAGCGACAGAAACCAAGTATGCCACTCTGAACGAAGAAGCTGAAGCGATAGGTAGCTGCGTCGTAGAGCGTTTGAAGAAACTCCAGCATGAAAGGGCTGCATAATGGATCTGTCAGGATTGCAGAAAAAGGCGACTTCCAAGCCCAAGCCTGAAGCCCAGCCGAAGAAGCAGAATACGGCAGGGCAGGGGGCCTCAAGCAAAAGGCCTGCCAAAGCAAAAAAACCTACGCCGCAAACGTCCGCTACACCGCCTGTGGCTACCGAGCCGCCAGTGGCAAAACCAGGACCCATGTCGCAATCGATATCAAACCTGCACCAGCCAGAAAGAGGAAAGCCAGTGTCCAGGCAATTCCAGATGGATCACGAAATGGCCATGGAATTCGATATCATCATGGCTGAAAGAGGATACAACCGGCGCGGCGGTAGTGATTTCTTTAAAGAGATATGGGACTTCTTCAAGAAACACCACTATCCGGATAACAGGATACGTTGATAGCCGGATTATAGCGGAAAATCCCATACCAATATCATAAGTTGAAACTGCCATCTTTCCTTTGGGATAGGTGGCATTTTTCTATAATTTTATCAGTAACTTGTACGTGAGTAAGGGTTACGCCTAGAAATTGCAGATTGATTGAAACTTCCCAGCAATGTATTTATCTTAACTATTAAGTAAGGTTTACAGACTTAATCGTGTGCCGAAATTCTGCTGGGGGTCTAGGGCGGAATACTTTGGAAACACTCATCACGCGGGCACGCTATGGAAGAAAACACAACAATAAATTCGCAAGAAATGGAAGCCATCCGGGCCGAAATGGCCGCAAGGGGTGCTGTAATAAAAGGGGTACTGAAAGCCATGGGAATTTCCCTCCGGAATTTCGCCATGGAAATGGAAATGCAACAGAGCTTTCTGTCGAAGGTTTTAAGGGCAGTACCAGATGTAAGCCCCGAAGTGATCGAAGTTTACCTTGACCGCGCAGAGGGACTACTCAGGCAAAAGAAAGTAAGCATCCTCATTGGGCCGGGTGAAGTAGGGATATTTATTCCGAAAAGCGAACTTAGTCTGAAAGAAGACGAAGCAGTCGAAGATATATGTGAAGTCAATTAAGAATGCTACTGGCGTGGTGTGCAGCTTAGGACCAGGTTAAATGACAGCCAATCACTCCCTAGTGGTGAAGTTTTCAGAAAGGTCAAACACACCACGCCAGTATTCTTGAATTTCTATCCAGCTGCGATTCTTCGTTCGTGATACAGCTGTTGAATATTTACAGGGGCAACGTGTGGCGCTGAAGACGCCTTCAACATGTCCGCCCAATGAGACGCAATCTCCCAAACCTCAATTTCGAGCGTATCAGCAATAGCCTGAAGTTGGTTTTCAGTAGGGGCCTTTTTACCCCGCTCGATCAGGCTATAGGTGCTGGGATCAATGCCGGAAGTCAGAGCAACATACTTCTGCTGTAACTTGGCATCTTTACGCAAAACTTGAATGGTCTCCCCAATAGACTCCATCTGTGTAATACCTCCTGAGCAACATGGCCGCTGGCTTGGACAATCAACCGGTGCGGTCTTCAATAATCGTGGATTATCCACGTAAAAATCACATCATCTATTCATGACCCCCCAATCGGCCATGAATATATTTTGCCTAGCGCTATAATTAATGCAACCCTTTCGTGAATATTTGTTGATAGATATTTTCTTTGCTTCCTGATCGTTAATATTCCGTTAAGGGCTATAAATATAGGTTTTCATTGATGTTTATCGAGAGCTATTGAGAAGGCGTGAATTGAACAAAAACATCTTTGTATACAATACGTAGGAAATTTTTATTCTCTCGGTTGCACTCTTGAAAAATCTTTTTTTCTCAGTCGATTAGTCAAAATTTCATCAAAATTGAACAGGTGGCATGCCACCACTCCAAGCGTTTTGGCTTTCGAAAATCAACCTTTCCGCTGATTCTTCGCCTTCAGGTGAGGAAGCCATTTCAGGCGTCCGCATCCTTTTTTGCGTCATGGAATTGGAAATTGCCCGCCAAGAAATGATGTGCTCGTTCACCGATTTTGACGGGCAGTGAGTGGCCTTCCCGGCCACGGATGGAGGAAAGAATGAAAAACATTCGTCGCATTGGCCTGAGTGTTATCTCAGGTGCAATGGCCACAGTGGCTTCAAGTGCATGGGCTGCTGACGACATCGCTGATGATGGCCTTATCAAGTTGGAAGAAACGCGCAAGCAGGTTGAACAGAAACTCAGCACAACCTTCGCGAACTTCAAATTCTATTCGATCAAGGAAAGCCCTGTAGAGGGTATGTATGAGATCGATACCGGCTCAGACATGATCTATTACGCACCAGACAATGGCGTGCTGATCTTCGGGAAAATGTACAACGAGGCTGGCGAGAACTTGACGGAAGTTGCACTTGCGAAAGCGACCGCTGAACGCATGAAGGACATGGATCTCAGTGTTGCTCTCGAGTTTGGTCCAGAGGATGCACCGGTACTGACCGAATTTTCCAATCCAGATTGTGGATATTGCCAACGACTTCATGATTGGTTGGATCGCGATATGCGCGACACGCCGGTTCGTCGGAAAATCATCTTCACAGTTGGTCATTCCCGGTCATCTCAAGACAAGGCAGAACACATCCTTTGTTCCGAAGATCCGGAAAAGGCCTTCAATGAAATCTATGAACGGCGCGGGCCAAGAGAACTCCTTCGGTGTGACGAAGGATACCGCATCGTGCGTCAGCATATCGAAATTTCGACTGCTGCTGGCGTTTCCGGGACCCCGACCCTGATTGCTGATGGGCAACGAATTCGGGGCTTCGATCGTAACAAAATCGAAGAGTTCCTGACTAA
>Ga0209273_10001141_pt1 | contig 26152 bp, 16 predicted proteins | sample tdAd471_FD_187126 | JGI IMG/M metagenome (GOLD analysis project Ga0209273, IMG submission 187126) | Marine sediment microbial communities from the Atlantic coast under amendment with organic carbon and nitrate - tdAd47.1 (SPAdes)... | ecosystem: Environmental > Aquatic > Marine > Coastal >...
AGGCACATCTAAAAGAGGGCTAGGTCATATCCATTTTTGGTGAAGTAAAGAATAGCCATTTATTGGCCTATCGACCACTCCAAGTATGATGCCTTACATAAAGACCCCAACTTTCCGAACTTTTGCCGGGAAGCTGGGGGGGATTAAACACTCATTATTCACTTTTGATAAATATCTCTCTTAACTGCTCTACCAACTGCCCGCCACCTGAAAGAGAAATACTATTGATCTTGTCTGCAATCTTTTCTACGTATTCCATCTCTTTCAGTTTCAAGAGCATTTGATTTTCTTCTAAAAGCTTGGCCGTGTTGAGCAAACTACGGGTAGCTGCTGTCTCTTCCCGACGGCTAATCAGATTGGCCTGAGCTTGTTTTTGGGCCACCAATACCTGGTTCATGATCTCTTTTACTTCTCCGGGGAGAATAATATCACGAAGTCCAGCATGTAGCAGCTGTAGTCCCAATTCCTGGGCGCCATCCTTGACCCGTTCAAGGACGAATGGCTCTACTTCATGCTTCTTGGCCAAGACCTCATCAAGGGTCAGGGTACCCATGTACTCCCGTAGCGCCAACTGGATGAGGATATAGAATTGTTTTTCAAAAGCCTTATTTTTCAATAGGGCTTTTTCGACTTCAACGACTCGGTATTGCACAAAAAAGTTAACCCGAATGGCTGCTTTATCCTTAGTTAGAATCTCCTGACCAGAGATTTCCATTTGTTGCTGCCTGAGATCAGCTCGTTCTACCAAAATGGATTTCTCGTTTTTCCAAAAGTGGTAAGCTCCGGGCTTCAATTGGCGTTCCAGTTTTCCATCAACGAGTAGCAAGCCCAGTTCGTGGCTGTCGATAATCGTCGGATGCAAGTAAGGGGCCATAGCGGCTTGTCTCAGCAAATGCTTTTCTATACTTGATGGTACATCAATGACATTTCGATCCAGGATTTGGAAGCGGTAATCGACAATGCTTTTCCAAAAAGCATGTCTACCTGGCCCTAGCACCTTGTGGAAATTCCCTTCATAAAAGACCAAAGCAATTTGGTGGTCTTCCAATTCAATGATTTCCAGGTTTTCTTTTAGATGGCGATCTTGCAACAAGATATTCAGCTCGCAAAGGGGCGTAAATTCTTCCGTCATATTGTATCGGAAGAGCTGATCTGACCATCGAATCCAGTGTTTCCCTTGAGGTAAGGCTTGCAGGAAATGGTCTTTCCTGAAAACCAATCCCACTTCATAAGGGAAAATACGTACACGTCTCATGTTGGCATGTTTTATCGTGATGAACCATTTCACCACATGGGGTTAAGTAATGATCAAAAAATAACTTCCCGATTTTGCATATGATCTTTTGGCGCTATACTGCGTTATTTTTTTCAGCGATAGCGCTGCTATCCCTTCAAAAAATGCCTTGTCTATCACTAAAACCTCTATCTCAAAATGCGGAACTTATTCTTTGTCCATTACTAAATAGACTTTGATGGGGGAAAATGCCCATCCTGTATCCGCGAAAACTTTTCTGCTAAAAATCAAGTCACAAAAGCACAACGATCCTATTCCAGCGGAGTACATATTGAGCAGCTTCGGCCTTGGTCGTACGGTCTATTTTAGCGTATTTCAACGCAAGGCGTTAATAAATGCACCATAGAAAGTAGGGCTAAGGGGACAGCTGCGGTATCCTATCTACTGCAAGGCTTTCTTGGGATAGTCCATACAAAGGACAGGTCGTACTTTTGCGACTTGTTGACTATTTGTCGGAGTAGTCTACTCCCAGAATGTTACTAATGGATAATCAATCCAGTGCGTGGGTTACGCGACATCACCAAAAAGTGAAGACAGGATTCGAACCTGTAAAACCGAAACATCTGCTCTACCGGACTGAGCTATCTTCCACAAGGAAAGAGAGGGATTCGAACCCCCGACGGGATGTACTTGGTGATAGAGATGCCTTTGAAAGTCAGCATATCGTTATTTGAGGCAAATACGACACTATGGGGCTATACAGAAACCCTCATCAGGTCCTTTACAAAATTACCTCCATCCTTTTTTGGCTATTACTAGCCGAGGGGTATCGATGGATAGCCCTTGACTAGCAGCAACAAAAGATAAACGACCTGGAATTAAAAATGGTTCCCGATAGGATAAAACTCCAATTAAATTGGCTAAATTTGGCAGGAAGATCAGACTTTATACAAGTGAATTTGGGCAGAGCTGCTTGCATCCTGTTTCTCGCATTAGGGATGATATTGGTTTTAGAACCTAAGACAAGGGGAAAGAACCTTGAAGGATCATGCAAAAACCTATGCTTAGTATTAATATCAAGGCGAAACGAAAATCAACCAACATGGCCTATACCGCTATTGCCAAAAATGCAATAACACTTTCCTTGTTCGTGGGGCTCATGGCTTGTCAAGCTGCGACCGAGCCTAGTCCACCATCACCACCCATTAATGAGATGAAAATTGCCCATTTGAGTACCGAGGATGCGTCGAGTTTCGAAGCTATACGTAGTACCTTTGCAGATCGTAACCCTGGTTATGACATGGCCTATCATAAGGATCAAAAGACTTTGCCCAAGGCAGAAGCCCCGTGGGTCGTTTTTATCCAAGAAGGGGGAGGAACGGCCACGATTAATGGAGAAAATAGTTCTAAGTTTTCAGTGGGAGATATTCTCATGCTACAAGAAGGTGACCAGGTCGAAACGGACAGCCTGTTCAGTGCTTTGGTTTTTACAGTCCCTGAAATAGCACCTGATAATATTCCTGCCTTTGTGCGCCCCGATTGGGATATGAATATTACCGATACACCGGGGGGCTGTGCGACGGAGACGAATGCCTATCGAAGGATATTGTTGACTTGGTTGGACAAGGTGGGGCCATATAGTTTTCATGCGATCAATGCGCATCGAGTGCGAATTATGGATTCCTTTTCGCACTATCACCCCGTGGAAGGTGGTTTTGATGAATTCTACCTTGTTCAGATGGTATTGCCCGATGCTAAGATTCTGACCAGTTCACAAGTGGACTTGATTGAGAATCCAGCGAAGATTGCTCAAGGGCAGGCGCAAGGCTTAATTCAATCCACGCCCTTGCAAGTAGGTGATTTGGTGTACTTGCCACGTGGCACGATGCACCGGGGTGTAGGTGGGGTTTTGGCTCAGGTGATTACTGTTCCAGGCTTTGTACCTGGTTCTGAGATTGGAGTTGATCATCACCTGAAAAAGATCAATGATTTGTTGTCTTTAAAAGGTGAAGAAGCTTTGCCTTTTAATCAAGCCGCCTCAACAACGGCAGTTATTAAATAGGACCAGGAAACAACCTAGTTTACTTATCCTTGTTTAGGATATAGAGTTGGCCAAATTCATGGCAATAGAGGACTATAAATAGTGATGGAATTTGTAAATGATAGACGCATAATAAACATGCAGACGATGAACGTAAAGCAAATTATCCCGAAAGTTATTATTGGTGCAATTGTGATTAGTGTATTACTATTGGCTAATGCTTGTGAAGCTACTCAGGTGAATGAGGTGCCTGAAGTAACTCGTGTAGGAGCTGATGATTTTGGAGATGAAGAAAAGGTGGCCGTACAATTGGCGGAAGGCTTGGAGTTGAGATTATGGGCACCTGGCCCTTTGTTATCTAATGCAGTGGCCCTTACATTCGATCAGAATGGTGTCGCCTATGTAGCCGAGACGGCAAGGCGGAAAAGTTCTGACCTTGATATTCGACAGCACAGAGATTGGATGACCGAAGATTTGGCCTTACAATCTATTGAAGATACTAGGGCTTTTCATATGGAGAAGCTTGCGCCTGACCTTAGCGATCAAAATACCTGGCAAGAAGATTTTAACGGAGATAGTATCCATGATTATCGTGACTTGGAAGTACAAACTGAGTTTGTGCGCCGAATTTGGGATGAGGATGGTGATGGGAGAGCCGATGCCTCTAGTTTGTACGCGGCGAATTTTAAGGATATGCTGACTGGCGTAGCAGCAGGCGTATTGTACCATAAGGGTGAGGTCTTTGTAACGGCTGCACCGGATGTCTATCGCTTAAAAGATACGGACGGGGATGGTGATGCCGATGAACAGACGGTGGTTAGTCACGGTTATGGCATTCATATTGCTTATGCCGGACACGATATGTCTGGACTAGTCATGGGACCCGATGGAAAAGTGTATTGGTCTATCGGAGATATTGGAGTGAATACTGTGGATCAAACGGGAAAACGATGGAAGTACCCCAATCAAGGAGCCGTGATGCGTTGTAACCCAGATGGAAGTGATTTTGAGGTGTTCGCGCATGGGCTGCGCAATCCACAAGAATTAGCTTTTGATGCTTATGGAAACCTGATCAGTGTAGATAATGACGGAGATCATGCTGGTGAGCATGAACGGTTTGTACACATTATTGAGGGGTCGGATACGGGCTGGCGAATCAACTGGCAATTTGGTAAGTATAAGCTGCCCAATGAAGGATATAAAATCTGGATGGATGAAGGCTTACATATTCCCCACTTCCCTGGACAAGCCGCCTATCTGCTACCACCCGTGGCCCTAGCACCCGATGGCCCTGCTGGCCTGGCTTATAATCCAGGCACGGCCCTGAACCAAGATTGGAACAATTACTTTTTTAGCTCTTTTTTCAAAGCTTCTTCGGCCCGCTCGAAAGTTCAAGCTTTCCAGCTAGAGCCGCGGGGAGCTTCTTTTGCCTTAGGGAAGACGGTAGATGTGCTGTCAGGTATTGTACCGACGGGCTTGAATTTTGGTCCTGATGGTGCTTTGTATGTGAATGATTGGCTGGATGGTTATGACAAGAAGCCACAAGGACGGATTTGGAAACTGGATGTTAAAAAGGAAATTGTCAATGGTGATCGGGGGAAGACCAAGCAGCTATTGCAAGAGGGGGTTAAGGACAAAACAGTAGCCGAACTGCAAGAAATATTGGCCAATAATGATATGCGGATTAGAATGAATGCTCAATTCGAATTAGCAGACCGCGGTGAAGCAGCGGCTTTGCAAGAGGTGGCAAGTAGCGGGAAAACCGAGTTGAGTCGGATTCATGCGATCTGGGGTTTGGGACAAATAGCACGGAAAGAGACCGGAAATGGCGCATTGATTCTACCTTTCTTGAAGGATGAGTCAGCAGAGGTACGAGCGCAGGCGGCCAAAGTGCTGGGAGATGCAAAATACAAAGCTGCAGAGGCTGGATTATTAGCTCAATTATCGGATGAGTCAGTGCGCGCGCAATTTTTTGCAGTGGAGGCTTTAGGAAAGATTGCGGCGAAAGCTGCTTTTGACCCGCTTGTGGTTTTATTGGATAAAGTAGGGGAGACGGACCCTCACATGCGGCATGCGATTATGTTTGCCCTATCTCGATTGAGTACTCCTGAAGCATTGGCTGGACTTGCTAGCCATCCATCCAAAGCGGTTCGGATCGGGGCGGTGGTCAGTTTGCGCCATTTATCATCCCCAATGGTTAAGGTATTTTTAGCAGACCAAGAGCCTTTGGTCGTGGTAGAGGCAGCTAGAGCTATTCATGATGATTTTTCAATTCCGGAGGCACTTCCTGCATTAGCGGCGGCGATTAGCCGGGCAGATATCAGAGAGGAATCCTTTGTCAGAAGGGCGATTAATGCCAATCTACGATTAGGAGATGCAGCAAGTGCACAACGTTTGGCTACTTTTACAACGAATACCCAAGTGGCCGATGCTATGCGTCAAGATGCGCTGTGGGCCTTGGGGCACTGGAAGAATCCACCCGTCTTGGATCGCGTTGATAATCGATATAGAGGACCTTCGAGTCAACATAAGATAGCCGATGCACAACAGGCTATGTCTAATACCTTTCCTACGCTCTTAGCTACTCCTTCGACACCCATCCGATCTGCTGCTGTTACTGCGATTGGCCGAATGGACTATAAAGTATTGACAGCGGAAGTGTTTCAATTATTGCAAAGCAAAGGCGAAGCCATAGAAGTGAGAATAGCTGCCCTCAATGCTTTGGCAGACTTGGAAGTACCTGAAGTGAAAACAGCACTGGAGTTGGCTTTGGATGATAAATCTGTTGCCTTAAGAAAAGAAGCACAACGCTTAATTGGTGAGGTGAAATTGCCAGCGGGTGAAGTGGTTGCCATGCTGAGCAAGGTATTGGCTACGGCTTCTGTTCCAGAGAAGCAAAAAGCGGTTAATAGCTTGGCCGTGTTGAAGGGAGCAGAAGGGGAAGCCCTTCTCGGTGATTTGATAGATCAATTGATCGCCGGGACATTAGCCCCAGAATTGGCACTTGATGTGGTCAATGTAGCAGCAGGGAGTGACTCGGAAATGCTAGAAGATAAATTAAGGGCTTATGAAGCGGCGAAACCGGAGGGGGATGTCGTGGCTCAATTCAATGAAAGTCTATATGGAGGGGATCCCAGAAAAGGTGGTCGCCTGTTTTTTATGGATAATTCGGCTCAGTGTGTTCGTTGTCATATTGTGAATGAATATGGTGGAGAAGTTGGCCCGGACCTGACAAAAATCGCTACTGCTTTGAGTAGAGAGCAGTTATTGGCCTCTCTAGTGGACCCCAATGCGAGATTGGCGCCTGGCTATGGTACCATTTCCCTTAAGTTGAAGGATGGGAAAGAAGTGATTGGGACCTTAATGAAAGAAGACAAAAAGACGATTGTGGTGAAAGTAGGAGATGAACCTCAACGTTCTATTGCATGGGCAGATGTAGCGGAACATCAATATCTGCCATCCGCTATGATTTCGATGAAAGAGGTGCTGAGTAAATCAGAGTTAAGGGATTTAGTCTCCTTTTTGATGCTTTTGGATGGTGGTGGAACAGATTTGCAGCAATTGTTGCAGTAGGTATGGCGAGCTAATCTAATAGCTTATTAGTAAGGAGTAGCTTTTGGGCCATGACTCGGGCGAGGTTGCGCCAGATGATGGTTCTATCTGCTTCTGATTCCAGGTTGTTGACTGCCGATTCGCTAAATTGTACCACTTCGGTATTAGGACTAGCAGCTACCACTTGAGCGGATCGGTTACTGTCGAGTATAAAAGCCATTTCTCCAAAAATATCGCCTTCTCCGAGGAGGACAATTGGTTTGCCATTAATCATCACCTTTAGTATACCTTGTCGTACAAAGCCAAAGGTTTTGCCGCCGTCATTTTCCATCAATAGCACTTCTTCGTCATTGTACTGGATGACCATTGCATTTCTTAGGAAAGCCTTTTTTCCCGTGATACTAAGCCCTTCGGTGATGCTTTTGTGTCCTGTAAATTGTTCTTCGCTATCGGGGAAGTAGGTCGAGCCGATCTTTAGTTTCTGATTGGCTTTAACTAGGTTTTTATACCATTCCTGGAAACCCTGGTAAGTGAGGAAATCTAAGCCCCGTAGCAAGGAGATCACTGGCGAATGAATGGTCGAAAAATAGGCTTCATCGGGGAAGCAAATCATTGGAATACTGTTAATCCCCCGAATAGATTCCTGTTGTAGCCCAATGGGGCGAAGTCCCAAACGCTTGAAGATGGGGAAATGATCCGCTTCACAAGACAGTAAGATGGCTTGTCCGCCCGCCTTGAGAATTTCGATGAAACAGTGACTAATCAGCACCGCAGCAGCGGGCGTTTTTTGGTATTCCTCTTCAATCACCATATCTACAAAAATCGCCATGTTAGCCAATTGATCTTCATTGAAGAGGTCTAACTGGTACATCTTGCGCCAGCAGGTATCACCACTCAATTGAAGGGCGTCGGCTAGGCAGAGCGCCGCGATGATTTCTCCACTTCGGGTGTCCTGGCAAGCTGCAATTTGGGAACTGAAATTTGGCAGATAGTCATCTCCTTGCCTGTTTTTACCTCCCGCTGTTTCCATAAGTGACAAACAAGCCTGAAGGTCTTCTTCCTCAGTCGGAAAGAAGGCTCGGTACTGGCCAATCCAAAGGTCCCATTTAACCGATAGATCATCAATTAGGCTTGTTATATTGTCAATCATACACATTAAAAGTTAAAACAGTGCGGCAAAATGATCGCCGTTCTTTTTTTGCAAAGTGACGCGCTGTGATTAGAATATCCAATCTTCAACTATCCTTTAAAGAACCTGAAATTTAGGAAATTATTCTTTGAATGGCGAAAAGGTATTCAATTTTTTATCGCGCTTAGCCGACTTTCAGCCTAGCTGGATAAAGTAGCAGATAGAATGGGATATAATTTTCATCATTTATGTCCTACTTTCTTAATAACATTTTACCTTTGTTAGCGTATATTATGCTTAAATTAGGAGCTTCCCTAAAATAAAATTATCTCTACATGCAAAACTTAGAACCCTCGGTACGCAAGAAAGTGAATGAATGGCTAACAGGTCATTATGATAGCGAAACGAAAGCTAGTATCCAGCAACAATTGGATGATAAAGATTATGTCGGTTTAACCGATGCCTTTTACAAGGACCTTGAGTTTGGCACTGGTGGACTTAGAGGTATAATGGGAGCTGGCTCTAATCGGGTCAATAAGTATACCTTAGGAATGGCTACGCAAGGATTGAGTAACTACTTGAAGCGTATTTATCCGGATGAGCAAATCAAAGTGGTGATTGCGCATGATAGTCGTAATAACTCTGGACTATTAGCGGGAACCACTGCTGATATTTTTTCGGCTAATGGTATAAAAGTATATTTCTTTGATGGCCTTCGTCCTACTCCCGAACTATCTTATGCCATTCGCTTGCTGGGCTGTCATAGTGGGGTAATGCTGACGGCTTCGCACAATCCCAAAGAATACAATGGCTATAAGGCATACGGCCGAGATGGAGGGCAATTGGTAGCGCCACACGATACCAATGTGATGGAAGAAGTACAAAAGATTAGCAGTGTTGAGGAGATAAAATTTGACCGGATTGCAGCGAATATCGAAACCATTGGAGAGGCGGTTGACCAGCAGTATTTGGACGAGTTGGTGAAGTTGTCAGTTTCTAAAGACGCCATTCAGCGCCAAAAGGACTTGAAGATTGTTTTTTCGCCAATTCATGGAACGGGCGGCGTCCTAGTACCTCGAGCCCTAAATATGTATGGTTTTGAAAATGTCATAGAGGTAGCTGAACAAGCCAAACCCGATGGGAATTTTCCAACCGTAGTTTATCCTAATCCGGAAGAACACGAAGCATTGACACTAGCCTTGAAGAAGGCCAAAGAAGTAGATGCGGACTTGGTCATGGCTACCGACCCAGATGCAGATCGAGTGGGCATTGCTGTAAAAAATGATGTAGGTGAGTTTGTGCTTCTCAATGGTAACCAGACCGGTACCTTACTCATCCATTATATGTTGACCGCTTGGGAAAAAGCAGGAAAGCTAACCGACAAAGAGTATATCACTAAAACGATTGTTACCTCCTACTTAATTGATAAGATTGCGGCCTCTAAAAACGTAGAATGTTTTAATACACTCACTGGCTTTAAGTATATCGGAGAAATTATGACCCGATTGGAGGGAAAACGACAATTCATTGCGGGGGGGGAAGAGAGTTACGGCTATTTGGTGGGTGAACATGCGCGAGATAAAGATGCCGTGGTTTCCTGTACGATGATTGCTGAAATGACGGCTTATTATAAGGACCAAGGTAGCAGCCTTTATGATGCTTTGATTGATTTATACTTGGAGTATGGCATTTATAAAGAGAAATTGATTTCTATTACCAAGAAAGGTAAGAGCGGGGCAGAAGAGATCAAAGCGATGATGGACCGCTACCGGTCAGCACCGCCTACTTCTTTGGGAGGAGCAAAAGTAGCGACCATTAAAGATTATAAGAGTAGCGTTTCGACGGATGTACAAACGGGCCAGACGAGCAAAATAGATCTTCCTTCTTCTAATGTACTTCAGTTTTTTACAGCAGATGGTAGTATCATTTCTGCACGCCCTTCCGGCACCGAGCCCAAGATCAAATTCTATTGCAGTGTAAATGATTCACTCGCCGATCGAGCCTCCTTTAAAGCAACGGAAAAAGGATTGGACGAAAAGATCGATAAAATCATGGGTGATTTGGTGGGCTAGTAATCTCATCGCCACCATCTTACCAGTTAGCTAAGTTAGCCATTCGTGAAAGGTGGTTAACTTAGCTTACTTCTGTCCACTATACAGTGTAGTTCAACTCACCCAGCTTCTAGCATCGCTTTAAAGCGTGCAAAATCCTGTATTTGCCTTTTGCGCATCATCGCCTTGATTTAGTAGAGAATAGCGTATTTTTTAGTCTTATGTTTTGTTTTTACGATTCATAACGTATTTTTAAGTTAAAAATGATTACTCGACTGACTATTTTACTACTCTGCCTAAGTCAAATGCTGATAGGGCAAGCTGATTTTTTGACATCTAATTGGGTGGGACGGCTAGAAATATTAGGCCAATCTCATTTTTTGAGGATTCAGTTCAAAGATGGACTGACCTATTTGCAATTCCCCTATGCAGACGGAAACACCAGGTTTGAATTGGCTGATTTTCGACAGGAATCGGGCAATATTCAGTTTGCTATTGAACGCGGCGTGAGCAGCTGGCAGTTTGTGAGTGAGGCGATGGAAAATGGGCGACTAAGCGGTCGTATAATAAATGATGGGGTGGAAGGAGCGTTCTTTCTACATCAGGTCTTACCCCTGGAATCTAAAGACTGGCAAGTGTATTTAGGTGATTTCAAAACTGAAAACGGCTATATTTTCAAAATTTGGGATCGTTTCAACTCGTTTCGTGTACACTCCCCTTATAGTAAAGAGGTAAGTAGAATGTATCCTATCGGAGATCATTGTTTCTTCCTAGCCACCGGAGAGCTTTTACAGTTCGGAGAAAAGGGCAAGGAGGGGTATCAAGGTCTGACTTGGACTTGGGAAAAGCAAAGTGTGCAAGCTCGGAAAGCAGTTTTATATGAAGAAGAAAAGCAAGTGATATATACAGCTAATGCTGATACGATAGGGGCTTCGCTATTTCTGCCACAGGGCGAAGGTCCATTTCCGGCGGTCTTGATGGCTCGGGGAGCTGCAAACATGGATCGATCCATTAGTTTCACTGAAGCAGAAATTTTCTCTAGCTATGGGATCGCTGTCTTGATCTACGATAATTATGGAACGGGAGAAAGCAACGGGAATCCTAGAACCAAAGACTTTGCAGATAAGCAGGAGCTGGTTTTGCATTTATTTCATCATCTGCAAAAGCACGAAAAAATTGATGCTGATCAGATCGGCTTGATGGGAGGAAGCCAGGGCGCTAGGATCGCAGCCATGGCCGCTTCTAAAGCTAGCAAGCCTGCCTTTTTGATTCTACGAGCACATCCGATGGAGACTCGGAAAGATCAGCAACTCTATGCCATTGGAGCCTACTTACGGCAAAACAATGTAACAGAAGAAAAAATAGTTCAAGTACTGCACTTGTGGGAACAGTATTTTGATTTGGCTCACCAGAAGAAAACTGATCCCGAGTATGTAGCTGCCGTAGCTGCAATGAGAGCTGCGAATCCGGGGCTGATGTTGCCTGCTGCTCCAGCAAATCAGGCACCTGCTTATGCCTGGCCAGCCGATATTTATAATGCGACTAAGGATTATCTGTCTACTATTACTTGTCCTGTTTTATCTGAACATGGTGCTGAGGATGATCGTGTGCCTCCGATGAAAAGTATTCACTTTTTGCGTGAGGGATTATCAAAGGGCGGCAATGAGCAGCTCACTGTCCTCCTTTACCCAAATGCCAATCACTCCTTTATGATGACGGGTTTTCGGATTGCCCCCGGACTTTTCATGAATGAGGTCAATTGGATACGGCGTCAGCTGGGGATGAATTCGAATTGAACCCAATTGCTAGCACTTAAACAGGTACTAACTAGATTTTGATATTGGTTTTCACGAGTACTTTTTCTCCTTTATTTAAGATAGAGGCGGGCAGACTGAGTTGAATCGTCTCGGCTAATCGTTCTAGGAGATTGATCTTAGGTTCTCCTTTGACATGCACCAAGGATATTTCGCGTGCCCTGGCATGTCCTTTGATCTCTTTGATCATTTCTTCTTGCTCTACGGGTACGTTTAAGGTGGCTAGTTCAGGCAAGAAGGTAATACCGCCCCGATGTTCCACGATTCTCCGGAGCGCATCAATTGAATTGCTTTCATAGCTAAGTGTGTTTTCAATTTTTCGGCTGGGATCAATTTGGCACATATTATTGACTTGGTCACTGAAGCAATTCCCTTCGTTCAATAACCAGATTTGATCTAAGCTGATTTGATTTAAATCAATTTCTGCTTCCTGGTAAAGTGGATGTTCAGGAGATAATAAGATGTAGAACTTTTCATAAAAGAGGCTGATGTATTGCAACTTCAACTTGGTTGTAATGGGCGTGGAGATAATACCGCCATTGAGTTCTCGCTCCATGATACCCTGAATGATGTCGTTAGTGACCAATTCCTTGATGGTCAGCTTGATATCTGGGTATTTTTTACTCAGGGTATTGATGAATAAAGGAGTGAGATAGGGCGAAAGTGTGGGAATGATGCCAATCGTCAAGGATCCCTTGACCTCATTCTCGATCTGCATCGCAAAGTCACGCAGTTGATGTACTTCTAGTAAAACACTTTGCGCTTTTTCCAGAAAGCGCGCACCATTAGGTGTCTGCTTGACGGGTTTGGATTGTCGGTCAAAAAGGATGAATCCGATTTCCTGTTCAAGCTTTGTAATTTGCTGACTAATAGCAGACTGGGTTATTTTTGCTCGCTTCGCAGCGGCACTGAAGGATCCCGTCTTGCTCAGCAATAAAGCATATTCTAGTTGGTGGATATTCATTATTAGCAAAACTAATAATAGGATTACAATTATTATAATGACTAATGATATATTTGTCCCATACATTCAACTTTGGCATCCTACTAGAATACCAGATAATTACAGACGCAGGGGAGTGGTTCTTGAGAACTGCTCCTACTGTTCTTACTGAAGAGGCTTTCTACATTCCTTTTTTTAAAACGTATATCATGGAATTTTTCAATCTGATTCGACAAGGAGATTTGGGTGAAATCAAGCAATTAGTAGCGAAAGACAAGCGCTTGTTGACTCAAAATGACGCACGCGGATTCACGCCGCTGATTATGGCGACTTATAGCGAGCAAGCTGAGGTAGCCCAATTCCTATTAGAGGCAGGCGCAGCGGTTGATGCACGAGATGGTTCCGGGAATACGGCTTTAATGGGTACCTGTTTTAAAGGCCACCCCGGCCTGGTTCAGCTATTATTGGATCATGGAGCAGATGTCAATATTCGAAATCGTAAAGGCGCAACGGCCTTGATCTTTGCGGCTACTTTTGGACAAACTAAAATTGCGGAACTATTGCTGGCTGCCGGAGCAGATAAGTCCATCCAGGATGTGACCGGAAGTACGGCTCATATGCATGCTAAGCAGAAGGGCTTAGCTGATTTGGCTGACTTATTGGCCTAGCTGTGTACCTTAAGACTGCGGCAGTCAGATCATTTTCATAAGACCCATTGTTGCTCATCATACGGCGGTATTAACTCCTCGCTTGGCCTGCGCGATACCCAACCCTTGCAAGATCGCCATTAATAGGACGAGTGCGGCAATGATTGCGATACTGGCATATCCACCCACTGAAATAGTCCATGGGCGAGCCCATAAAATATAAGCACTCGCTGCGACCCAAATCACATCTTGAATAATAATCCATAAAATCCTGGTCTGCCGCTCTTTGTACATCTCCAATATAATGGTGGCACAGAAGTATAAAAGTCCTAATCCTATCAGTAAGAAAGGAAGTATCATGCTGGTGCCAAAGAAGGTGGCAATACTTTTGTGGAAAAAGACAAGGCTTAAGCCTGTGATGCTGGAAAGCGTTGCATTGGCACCTAAGGCAAATTTTAAAAGTGTCATTTCTATTGCTTTTTTGATTCTACCTCAAAATTAAGGGCACTTGCTCCTGAAAAGTTGATATTTTGCGCCAAATTGATTGACATGAAGCTAGCGGGCTCCTATTTCCAGCTGCTGCTTGATTTTGCAGCTTATCGATATATTCCCAGCTCTCGCTTAAAGGCAGTCTTGACCAAGCCTGGCGTCGATCTTTGCGCCACAGATTGTACACTACCGGTGGAGGAGTATCGGCAGCTTCTTCATGCCTTGGCGGCAGAGGTAAAGGGTCCTCATCTAGGGCTATCCTATGGGGTATTCTTAAATTTGAAAGCACTGGGCCTCATCCATGAGATTTCCCTGGAGACGACGAGTATTCAGCAAGCCTTTCAATTGCTGGAGGATTATCTACGCGTTCATTTTCCTGTGGTCTATTTGGACAAGGAAGAAATGGGCTCCAAGCTAGAGGTGCATTTACGGTCTAATCTATCTGATCCTATATTTAAGGCATTTGTTCTCGATAGTACTTTCTGTTTTATCTTTCGGGAATTAAGTATTATGATGAAACCTGAACTTATCCAATTGGGACTACCCTATACAGCTCGTAGCCAATTTGAAATGCAGCTGCGTCAAAACATTGAAAGCAGTGAGGCTCATTGTTTTTCATTTACTATCCCCACTGCAAATGACAAGATTAATCAGCGGCAGCTACAAGTGGTAGATGTTTTACTTCCAAAGTACATGCTGCTATTGGAGAAAAGGGAAGCCCAACATTTTCCGACGATGGTGAAGAGAATGATGCTTAATATGAGTACGCCGGCCTTGCCTACTTTGGGCCAGGTCAGTGCTCAGTTTGCCATGAGCGAGCGATCCTTTCAGCGAAAGCTGCGAGCCAATGGGCAGTCATTCCGGGCAATTGCCAATGACTTGAAGCGAAGCCTGGCGCTTTACCTACAGAAAGGGCAAAAAATGAAAGTCAAGGATATCGCCTATATACTGGGGTATTCGGAATCTAGCGCCTTTTTGCATGCGGCTAAGAAATGGGGGAGAGGGGGGTGAAATCAAAAGCAAAATGAGAATCAAAATGAGAATCAAAAGCCTTGGCCTTGACTCCGGGTCTCGGTGCCTCGGTGTTCAATTAAAAGCAAAATGGGAATGGAAATCAAAAGGCAGGGCCATCGCTACTACCGCCCTTGGTACCGTAGCTCTAGCTCAGTATCTGTCTCGTCCTTGTCTTCGACAGCTCCTGCTGTTCTTCCAAAATCAAAATGTGAATTAGAATGAAAATCAAAAACCTTGGCCTTGACTCCGTGACTCGGTGTTCAATTAAAATCAAAATGGGAATGGAAATCAAAAGGGAGGGCCATCGCTACTACCGCCCTTGGTACCGTAGCTCCAGCTCAGTATCTGTCTCGTCCTTGCCTTCGACAGCTCCTGCTGTTCTTCCAAAATCAAAATGGGAATGGGAATGAGAATCAAAAGCCTTGGCCGTGTCTCGGTGTTCAATCAAAAGCAAAATGAAAATGAGAATCAAAAGGCAGGGCCATCGCGGCTACCGCCCTTGGTATCGTAGCTCTAGCTCGGTACCTGTCACGCCTTGATTATTTTTCTTCCGCTCGATCAGTAGCAATCGCTGGGCTTAGCGTAAATTGAGCAATGGTTTGTCTAATATCCGAGGATAAATCAATATCCAAGGCAGCTAAGGCGGGCTCCAGTTGTTCAATATTTCGTGCACCAACAATCGGTGCCGTAATGCCAGGGTGTGAAGCTACCCAGGCAATGGCTAAACTCACGGGATGATAGTTATTAGCCGTAGCGAAATCAAGAAACTGCTGCGTGCTCTGCTGGTTACTTTCTTCTTCATACCGCTGCTGGTACATCTTGCTGACATTAAAACGTCCCTCCTTGGGGCGATCCTTGAGGTATTTTCCAGTCAGCCAGCCACCGGCTAAGGGACTATAGGGAAAGACACCTAAGCCTTCGCTCAGCGCCATGGGCAGTATTTCGGATTCACATTGCCGCTTCAAAAGGTTATACATCGGTTGTAGGCAGGCAATTGGAGCCCAGCCATTACGTTCGGTGATAGCGATGGCTTTCATTACTTGCCAGGCCGCAAAATTGCTCAAGCCTAGATACAGTACTTTTCCTTGACGCACGAAGTCATTTAGGGTAGATAGACTTTCTTCCAAAGGTGTTTCTTCATCAAAATGATGGAGATAAAAAAGATCAATATAGTCGGTCTGAAGCCTTTTAAGACTAGCATCAAGGGATTTGGTGAGGTGAAACCGACTAAGGCCTCGTCCATTTACATCTGTAGAGGTTGGAAAATAGGCTTTGGTCGTGATAATGACTTCGTCCCGATGGTCTTTAATCAGTTTACCCAAGATTTTTTCGGATTCACCTTTGGCGTAGCCATTGGCGCAATCAAAAAAATTGATGCCTTTATCTCGGCATAGGCCGTAGAGTCTTTTGCTCATGGATTCATCTGCTTGGTCGCCAAAGGTCATAGTGCCAAAGCAAAGAGAAGAGACTTTGACACCGGCTTTTCCTAGTCTTTTGTACTGCATTAGGATTGGATTTTAAGTTGCTGACAAGATAGTAAACCTTTTAGGACAATTTTTTGTGACGCTACCGGAAAATGCTGCTCACCTCCAGAGGGGGCATTCAAGAAGCCAGGTGCGGAAAGAGCCCCAAGGAAGCAGTAGAATTGCATAAAGTCTATTAACTTTATAGGAAACCGCCGGAAACTCTAAAGTCCTTATTTATGATCAGACTTTCAAACTACCCACTTTGGGGTGGCTTTCTATTCTTGGTATTTATTGTTGGTTGTGGTCCTACTGTGCAGGAACAGGAAGAGAAGCGCCCCAACTTTTTACTACTCCTATCAGATAACCACTACTTTGAGCACTTAGGTTGCTATGGTGATCCAGTGGTCAAAACCCCCACTATTGATGCAATAGCTGCTAAAGGGGTACGTTTCACCAATGCCTATTGTGCAGCCCCTTCCTGTACACCCGCTCGTGCGGCGCTGCTAACTGGGCAAGACATCTGGCGCTTGAAAGAAGGTGGTAACTTATGGAGTACTCTGTCAAAAGATATTCCTACCTATCCAGATCTACTCGAGGCCGCCGATTATCATGTTGGGCATGATCGAAAGGGCTGGGGCCCGGGCGATTATAAGATCGGTGGTAGGGACCGAAATCCAGCTGGCTATACCTTTAAAGATTTTTCCAGCTTCCTGGCAGAGAATACGGGAGACCAAGCCTGGTCCTATTGGTTATCTTCACGGAATCCGCATCGACCCTTTGAGCATGGAGCGGGTATCACATCTGGAATGAATCCTTCCAAAGTACAAGTTCCACCTTACTTGCCTGATACCGATGAAGTACGAGCAGATATCTGTGATTATTATTACCAAATTCAGCAGTTTGACCAAGAAGTAGCCGAGGCGATGAAATTGCTCACTGAAAAAGGCTTAGCTGAAAATACGATCATCGTGGTCACAGGCGACAATGGTTGGATGATGCCTCGGGGACTCGCCAATCTATATGATTTTGGCACTAGGGTTCCCTTGATCATCAGTTGGCCAGGAAAAATTCGGGGTAACAGAGTTGTAACTGATTTTGTCAGTCTGAACGATCTGGCTCCTACCTTTCTCGAATGGGCAGGTCTTTCTCCTCCTGAAGCTATGAATGCGCGTACTTTATTGCCTATCTTGACAGCTGAGTCTGAAGGACGTGTTATCGCAGATCGGGACTTTATAGTGACAGCCATTGAAAGGCATGCCCTGTGCCGGGAAGGAGGACTAGGTTACCCTGGACGAGCCATTAGGACGGATAGTTTTCTGTATATTGAAAACTTTCATCCCGAGCGTTGGCCAGCCGGCGACCCGCCACTTTTTGGGGATATTGACCTGCATATGTTGCAGGACAAAAGCCCTACCAAAGAATACATGATGTTGCACAAGGATGATCCAATGGTGAAACCACTCTACGAACAAGCTTTCCTAAAACGGCCTGGCCAAGAGCTTTATGATTTAACAAAGGACCCTTATCAGATGATAAACTTGGCGAAGCAAGCGGATTATCAATCACAAAAAGAAAGTTTACAACAACGGCTTGCCTCACATTTGAGGGCAACTAAAGACCCTCGGGCATTAGGGGAAGAACCCTTATGGGATACTTACCTTTATGTGAAAGAAGCAGACTGGGTTGGAAAACCACGGAAAGAGGCGCAAGAAAAATTTGGACTCAAAGCGACTTATCCTTACCGTTAATACTTTTAAAATTGACTACCTTTCGGCACTAAAATGAGGTAAAGAAACATACAAAACGAATAAGCATGTATACAAAGAAATTCTCCTTTGGGTTATTAGCTATGGTCTTAGTAAGTAGTCTGCTGTTTTCCTGTCAGCAAGGTAGTAAAACGGCGGATGAAGAAACAGCGGCAACAAGTCCGCCCAATATTATCTTCATCATGACCGACGATCATTCCTACCAAACCTTCAGTGCGTATGATGATCGATATATTCAAACCCCTAATTTGGATCGAATTGCTAAAGAAGGGGCGCTCTTTACCAATAGTTTTGTCAGTAATTCTATTTGTGCACCTAGTCGAGCGGTCATGCTCACTGGCAAGCACAGTCACATCAATGGGCACCTCGATAATCGGATGCGGTTTGATAGTTCACAGGCTACTTTCCCCAAGCATTTGCAGGCGGCTAATTACCAAACGGCATTGGTGGGTAAATGGCACCTGAAAAGCCAACCGACTGGTTTTGACCATTGGGAAGTCCTGATCGGCCAAGGACAGTACTTTAATACCGACTTCATTGAAAACGGCGTAAAGAAACAATCCGAAGGCTACGTGACCAATGTCATTACTGATAAGAGTATCAATTGGTTGGACAGCCGGGACAAGGAGAAACCCTTCTGTTTGTTGGTTCATCACAAGGCTACGCATCGTATTTGGATGCCTGATACTTCCTTACTGAATACCTTAGAAGGCGTCGAATTTGAGCCCCCAGCTACATTTTTTGATGAGTATGAAGGCCGCGTAGCGGCACAGCAACAGAAAATGAGCATTGATAAGGACATGGATCTGGTATGGGATAATAAAATGTTTGATAAGGAAGGAGAGATAGAAAGTGGTTTACGAGCCGCCTACGAAAGGTCCCAGTATAGCCGGATGAATGAAGCCCAAAAAGCAGTTTGGGACGCTTATTATGAACCCATCATTAAGGACTTTAAAGCCGCAAAACTAGAAGGTAAAGAATTGGCTTTGTGGAAATATCAACGATATATGCAAGATTACTTGAAGTGCGTACGATCGGTCGATGATAATGTAGGCCGCTTACTAGATTATTTGGATGATAATGGCCTCGCTGAAAATACGATTGTCGTTTATACTTCGGATCAAGGCTTCTATATGGGCGAGCACGGCTGGTTTGACAAGCGATTTATGTATGAACAGTCTTTGCGTACGCCCTTGGTCATGCGCTACCCGAAGGGCTTGGCTGCTAATTCTAAAATAGATGCCCTAGTACAAAATATCGATTATGCGCCAACCTTCTTAGATCTTGCTGGTGTGCCGGTACCCACTGAAATGCAGGGCAAATCTATGAAACCTCTTTTGGCCGATCAGCAGGCAGCCTGGAGAGAAGCTATTTATTACCAGTATTTTGAATATCCGGGTGCTCATAGCGTCAAGCGGCACTATGGCATTCGAACTGACCGCTACAAATTGATGCACTTTTATAATGATATTGATACCTGGGAACTCTTTGATTTGCAGGAAGATCCTGAGGAAATGAATAATATCTATGATGACCCTAGTCGGGCAGACCTGGTTCAGACCTTGAAAACTAAGCTATCTGATTTACAAAAAGAATACGAGGTAAAGGAGACGGATTATTAGGCTAGGAGTTGTTTTAATAGGCTGGATCTTTCTTGACTGATCCGTTTGCCCTATACACCTCTCACTTATCTTGTAAAGCACGAAAAATATAGTAAATTTAGAGCATAGTCAGCAGGAGCGCTTTGGTGGTCTTAGTGATGGCCCCTTTCCTGTGCTTAAGAACAAACGAAACGAAACCACTTTGTGCAAATGAGCAAAATAAAGAACGACCTAGTCCGGGTAGTAGGATGGATGGCATTGCTGCTATTCGCTGTAGCTTGTCAAGAGGAACCTACTTCTTCGATTGAAACGAAAGATCCTACCGCTTACCAAGCGATCAGTGATTCTATGACAACGGCTCTTGATTGGCCAGCTGAACTTTCCTTTTCCTATTTCGTCGGCCCTGATATAACCCCCAGTCCTGCCTGCTTAGCAGTCGCACCAACAGGAGAAGTATTTGTAGGCGTCGATATGATTGGGTCCCTAGGGAAAGATCCCGGAAAAGGTCGTATTGTCAAACTAGTGGATGCGAATTGGGATGGCGTTGCCGATGCACATACCGTTTTTGCAGAAGTGGATAATCCTCGGGGCTTACTCCCGATTGGTGACCAAGTGTATGTATTGTACACGACCTTTTCGAAAGAAACGGGGATAGCTTCAGGAATGGATTTAGTTGTTTTTGAAGACCTTGACCGAGATGGGGTAGCGGATGGTCCTCCTCAGCCTTTGATCCAAAATATTAGCTCCCCTAAATTCCTGCAAAGTCGAGGAACAGACCACTCTACCAATGGAATCCGAATGGGCATCGATGGTTGGATTTATATCGCTGTGGGCGATTTCGGGTTTCATGACGCGGTGGACCGTACTGGAAAGAAAATGACAATGTTGGGAGGAGGAGTGGTACGGGTTCGACCCGATGGCACGGAAATGGAAATCTATACCCATGGTTTGCGGAATATTTATGATGTGGCAATCGATCCTTTCATGAATATTTATACCCGCGGTAATACGAATGATGGGGGAGGATGGAATATTCGCTTTGCTCACCAAATTCAATCTGGCGAATACGGGTATCCAGTCCTGTTTAAGCATTTTACCGATGAAATTATTCCCGCTTTAATTGATGTGGGAGGAGGTTCGGGAACGGGTGCCTTGTTCATGGATGAACCCAATTGGCCGAAGCCGTACAACCAGGTGCCCATGATGGCAGACTGGGGGCGAAACACGCTCTTTATCCATCGGGTAACACCTGACGGGGCAAGTTTTACACAAAGCGAGGAAAAATTTATTGAACTGCCGCAAATCACGGATTTAGATGTCGATGGTACAGGACAACTCTTTCTTTCTGCCTGGGACGGCGCCGGGTACCGGGGTAATCCAGATAAAGGCTTTGTCATCAGGGCAGTACCCAAGGGATGGGAAAAGGAAAAATTTGCGCCACTTCATACGCTTTCACTTAAGAAGTTGGGGCGTTTGCTCAAAGGGCCAAGTGCTGTCGCTCGCCTACATGCCCAACAAGAATTGCTACAGCGGCCAGCCGACAAAGCCGGTGCTGTGGCTTGGCGTATCGCCAAGGATAAGAGCTTGAGTACAGCAGCCCGCGTAGCTGGGATTTTCACCTATGCACAGATCGCAAAAGAAGCGTCAATAGAAAACCTGCTTAGACTGATCGAAGAAGAAGACGTCAGAGAATTTGCCCTTCGGGCCTTAACCGATAGGAAAGCATGGGCTTCTAAAGTACCGACAGCAGCCTATGTCGAGGCAATCAAAGATCCTTCAGCTCGCGTACAGGTGGCCGGCATGGTGGGATTGGGAAGAATCGGAAAAGTAGAGGCGGCCGATGCGCTACTCAGTGTGCAGGTACCTCCTTCCGCAATTGCTCCTGCTAAGGATACGGAAGGCTTACATGCTACACCTAATTCGCCCATTATTCCTATGCATATTGCGGTCAGAACGCTGGTTGAATTGAATGCAGTCGAGGCCTGCGTAGGAGCCCTGGTGGGAGAACGTTCAGACCTGGCACTACGTGCACTGCGCTATATGCATAACCCACGAGCTGTCGATGGTTTGATAACGGCTTATCAGCAAACTGAGACGGCGGGATTGCGTCCTAAGATTTTGAGTACCCTTTCTCGAATATATAAAAAAGAAGCGCCTTATGATGGTTCTTGGTGGTGGAGTACCCGCCCAGATACCCATGGCCCTTATTATAAAGGCATTACTTGGGAGGCTTCAGCGAAAATAGAAGCTTTTTTGAAATCGGAATGGGAAGCCGCAGATGCCGAAGAAAAGACTTTGTTTGCCGAATTGAATGGAAAACATCGCATGGGGATTGAAGCATTTGGAGGGGAAGAAGAGGAAGCCATCGCTGCAACGGATAGTAAAATCGACTTAGGTCGGATTAGTAATAAAAAAGGGCAGGTTGGGCGAGCATCCATCGAAGATGTAATGTTGGCCGTCGGTGAAATTAAGGGAGATGCTATTGCGGGCGCAAAACTATTTACGAAGCAAGGCTGTGTGGCCTGCCACAGTTTAAAGAAAGGAGAACCGATGAAGGGGCCGTTCATGGGACAAGTCGGCTCTATCTTATCTCGCGATCAAATTGCCGAATCCATACTAAAACCCAATGCCTCGATTTCTCAAGGTTTTGCTTCAGTTGTCATCAAGGCAAAAGGGGATAAAAGTTATGTAGGATTCATATCCGAAGAGTCAGCTGAAAAAGTGGTCATTCGGAATATCGTCGGGCATGTTTTTACCATCAAAACGGAAGATATCATCGAACGCGAAGAGCTAGACATGTCAATGATGCCCGCAGGTTTAGCCAATGCGCTTTCTTACGAAGAGTTTGCCGCATTGATTACTTTCTTGTCGGAGCAGAAGTGAGAGGAGGAAAGTGAGAGGACAGAAGAGAGAAGATAGAGGCGAGAGCCCTTTCCTAGGATCATCTCTCCTCTGTCCTCTGACAGCACAGCGATCTCTCTTCTGTCTTCTGTCTTCTGACAGCACAGCGATCTAAAAAAAGTCCATATGTCTGATTGCCACAATTACATCAAGATTCAGAGTCGGAGAGATTTTCTCGCCAAGTCAGCGATGGGGTTTGGTGCATTAGGTTTGTCATCACTCTTGAATCCGACTTCCCTTCTCGGCAATACCCAGCAAATTGGAACGGGAAGCCTACCTTCCCTACCTCATTTTGCGCCCAAGGCCAAAAGAGTAATTTATCTCTTTCAAAGTGGCGCGCCTTCGCAGATGGATTTATTTGATCCCAAACCCCTATTGAACAAGATGTACGGCGAGGAACTGCCTCCTTCTATTCGCCAGGGGCAACGGTTGACGGGCATGACGGCGGGACAAACTTCCTTTCCACTAGCGGGGTCCCTGTTTTCGTTTAAACAATATGGCCAATCCGGGACTTGGATGAGCGAGTTGGTTCCTCACCAAGCGAAAATGGCGGATGAGCTATGCTTTATTCATTCCATGCATACGGATGCGATAAACCATGATCCGGCTATTACTTTTATACAGAGTGGTTCTCAATTTCCGGGGCGGCCATCGATGGGGTCTTGGATTGATTATGGGCTGGGAAGTGACAATGAAAACCTCCCTGCATTTATCGTTTTAATTACGAAAAATGCAGGAGGGCAGCCCCTCTACTCCCGTTTATGGGGCAATGGCTTCCTGCCTTCTCAGCATCAAGGTGTGCAGTTTCGCGCGGGCAAGGATCCTGTGCTATATCTGAACAATCCACCGGGCGTTACGCCCGCAGATCGCAAATTGCAATTGGATTTGTTAAGGCAAATGCAAGAAGGGCAATTGGCTGCATTCAAGGATCCCGAAATAGAGGCGAGGATAGCGCAGTATGAAATGGCCTTTCGCATGCAGACCTCTGTTCCAGAGATCACCGATACCACCAAAGAGCCGGATCATATTTATGATTTATATGGCCCTGATTCGAAAATACCAGGGACTTATGCTGCCAATTGCTTATTGGCCCGTCGCCTGGCAGAAAAGGGCGTGAAGTTTATTCAATTGTATCACCGAGGCTGGGATCACCATGATAACCTACCCAGTAATATTAAGCGCAAATGCAGAGAGACCGATCAGGCTTCCGCGGCATTGATTATTGATCTTAAGCAACGAGGATTATTGGAAGATACCTTGGTGATATGGGGCGGAGAATTCGGACGGACCAACTATTCTCAGGGTACGCTCACGAATACCAATTATGGTCGGGATCATCATCCCAAATGTTTCAGTTTGTGGATGGCGGGAGGTGGTGTCAAGAAAGGAATGCGATATGGCGCAACCGATGACTTCAGTTATAACGTAACGCAAAACCCGGTACATGTACACGACTTTCAGGCAACGATCATGCATTTGATGGGTATCGATCATGAACAATTCACTTATAAATTTCAGGGGAGAAGGTATCGATTGACAGATGTGCACGGTGAGGTGGTGAAAGATATTTTGGCTTGATGAAGAGCCATACTACGGGACAAATAGGGTTTATCAGATGAAAGTTGAAGGTTTATGGGCTTAATTCCTTGGCATAAACCTTCGACCCTAAACTTTTAAACCTGGTTGGAGTAAAATGTCCAGTAGTATGATGAAGTGATCTTGTATCTGTATTTCTGACTTGATAACAGGCTGTAATGAAGATCAAAATAATAAAGCAGTTTATCTTATTTGGCATTAGTCCGTTGACGATCTGGCTACTAATGAGCAGTTGTAGTTCCTCCCTTCCCCAGGAGGTAGAGCTGGCCTATGAAAACCTACCGGAAAAACTGGATTTCAATTTTCATATCCGGCCTCTCTTAGTGGATCGATGCTATCAGTGCCATGGCCCCGATGATAATACCCGCGAAGCTGGCTTCCGATTGGACCGAGAAGCGGCTGCCTTCGCACCCTTAACGGAATCTGGGGGGCGAGCTTTCGTAAAAGGTAGCTTGGGGAAAAGTGTTGCCTGGCAACGTATTATCTCCAGCCAGCCCGATGTCCAGATGCCTCCTCCTTCTTCTCATCTTAGCCTTTCTGCCTATGAAAAGGCATTGCTAGCCAAATGGATTGAGGAAGGGGCTGAATGGAAAGAACATTGGGCATTTATTCCTCCTCAGAAACAAGAAATGCCGGTCGTCGAAGGCGGATCGACGGAAAACTTTATTGACTATTTTATCCTATCCAAGCTAGCAGAAAATGGCCTGACACCAGCCCCGCCAGCGGATAAAGAACGCTTGATCCGCCGACTGAGTATGGACTTGACCGGCTTGCCACCCTCGATGGCCGAGATCGACGCCTTCTTAGCTGACGAAACGCCTGATGCTTACGAGAAGCTGGTTGATCGCCTGCTCCAAACTGACGCTTACGCGGAAAGAATGGCCATGGAATGGTTAGATGTCGCCCGTTTTGGAGATACGCAAGGATTGCACTTGGATGCGGAGCGATATAATTGGCCTTGGCGGGATTGGGTGATAAAGGCCTTCAAAGAAAATATACGGTACGACGATTTTATCACTTGGCAGATCGCGGGAGATTTATTGCCCAAGCCTAGCCGAGACCAGAAACTAGCTACGGCTTTTAATCGGCATCATCCCACCTCTGCTGAGGGAGGAATTGTCAATGAAGAATATCGCCAAAAGTATGTACAGAACCGAACTAATACCGTAGCCACGGCTTTTCTGGGTTTAACGATGGAATGCGCCACTTGTCATGACCATAAATTTGACCCCATCTCTCAGCAGGAATACTACGAGATGTCAGCCTTTTTCAACAACATCAAGGAAATTGGTTTAGTCTCAGAATATCGGGTGAGTAAAGATGGGAAAGGGCCAGTGCATGCCGCCGGCCCCGTACTTTTATTACCTGAACCGGAAGTAGAAGTGACGATGGATAGCCTATCGGATGCCATTGAAGCGGTAAGTGCACAACAGCAAAAAATAGCAACTGAACTCGCTGCCAATAAAGCGTATATAAGGGCTCTTGCTGCGGAATCCATCGAGGCTCCTCGCCCCACTGCTTCGTTCTCTTTTGAGTCCATACAAGCCCATAGTATGAAGTATGGCGTCGTTCATCGGATTCAAAATAACATCCCCATAGATAAGATGGTTGATGGGAATCAGCAAGCGGTGGCCTGTGGACAACCTGAAATAGTAAAGGGGAAGATTGGAAATGCCTTACGATCGCCCAAAGAAATTGACCTGGTTTTCCTAAAGGATGTCGGAAGTTTCGAAATGCATGAGTCTTTTTCCGCAGGTGCATGGTTATATACAGAAAAAGAGAATGAAAACCAGACCATCATGGGGAATGGTGGGGAGACGGGTAGTGCCTGGCGAGGCTGGGATTTATACCTAGATACTTTAAGCCGGCCCTCCATCAAGCTTACGAGTATTTGGCCCCATAACTACA
>Ga0209273_10001142_pt1 | contig 26121 bp, 17 predicted proteins | sample tdAd471_FD_187126 | JGI IMG/M metagenome (GOLD analysis project Ga0209273, IMG submission 187126) | Marine sediment microbial communities from the Atlantic coast under amendment with organic carbon and nitrate - tdAd47.1 (SPAdes)... | ecosystem: Environmental > Aquatic > Marine > Coastal >...
TCGGGAAACAGAGTGCTAGGCGGCTGCCCGTCCACTGGTAATTTCAGCAGTTTAATCTCTTGCTCTTGTCCAACCCCCTCGATGAAGATTAGCTGCTCGCCATCCGGCGAAAAAGAAGTGGCACTGAGCGAAACTGAAGCGCGTAACAACTGCTCCGGCTGTCCACTGCCATCGGCATTCATTATCCACAGGCTAAACTCATCATCTTGACTGCGCCTGTAAACTAGCCGATTGCCATCGGGTGTCCACAATGGTCGATCGGATTGGCTATTAAAAGTACGGCGGGTCAGCGTCTGGCCATCAATGTCATAGACGGCAATGTCAGAGCCCTGGGTCTCTCCTCCTGATACAGCGTAGTAATTATCTTGAGCAGCCGTATCCAACAGCGTAAATACGATGCTATCGCCAGTCGGCGAGAATCTTCCCTGCATAACGTTTGATGGAATCGTATTCGGAACTGCGCGGCCATCAAACTCACTCAACTCCGGTCCCCCGGCTGTTTGATCACCGTCGATCCCAGTACGGTAAATCAAGCGGCCACCATCGGAAAATCCAAAAGTCGCGTTTGAAAACCTCGAATTGTGCTCGATGCCTGGTTCCATCAGCACTGCATCACCAATTACTTCCATGCGATCTTTGTCGAAGGCAACGGCCCAGAGATCACCTTCACGCATGAACACGATATGTCCTGAAGGCGCATAGCGGGCGTAGTATGCTTCGGTAACCAGTGTTTTTGCTGTCTCGTTCTCAAGGTCAAAGGCATCGATTCTTGCTCTATATGCAGAGCTTTCGCTTCCACGAACGGTGTATAGCACCCAGGAGGACTCCGGCAGGTGCATTGGCCATAATAGGGAGTCCCCAGATTCTGCCGGTATCGGTAAGGGGGTTGAGACTCCGCCATCGGCAGAGACGGTATGAAAAACACCCTGCCCCTCAGGGGTGTATATTAGAGTTTGATCCGATAGCCAGGCGGTTTGCAATCCGCCCTCGGAATTAGAAAGAACACGCCGGCTACCGCTCCCGTTAGCGTTGATGACAAATACCTCGCTAGGACGGGCGTTTGGACCGGGAAAAACATTGCTAAGAAGCAGCCGCTGGCTGGAAGGTGAAAATTGAGGGACACTTGGCTCGCCCCCACTCAAAGAAATTGGTATCAATTGGGAATCGCCTGTTTCCAGATCTAGTATGCTAGCGGTGCTCTCACCGTCCACTATATGCTTTGTATAGGCAATCCGCCCGCCGTCCGGGGAGATTGCAATATACCCATGCATACTTAAAACCTCAATTTTCTGCGATTCGCCCAGAATAATATTGGAGCGAATTGATTGCTCCGGCGAGTTGACCCTACTAACAGGTTGGGCAACACCTCCACTAGTATCCAAAAGGAATCGATCCGCCGCCTGCAATCCTGCCACCAGAAGTACGATGACCAAAATCAGGTAATTGACGGGCTGTGCCGATGTCGCCTGCAAGCCCCGGGTAGCCTGCATTTGGTGGTCGGGCGTGATGCCCGCCGGAGAAGCGTCGTATGCCCATGCGAGAATGATGGCAATGGGAAAGCCGAGTATGAAAAGAAAAATAAGGGTTTGATTCACCCAGCCCGGCGTACCGAAAGTAGGTAAGACTACGTCCGCCACCTGGATCGCCAGCCAGGCCACCACGGCGTACACTGCCGCTACGCGGAATACCTTTCGCCGCTTCAACTCTTGAAAAAGGTTACTCATGGTAGCACTCGGTCGCAGACCTGGAACTGGCCCAGCGAGCTTTTTATTTTGGGAAAAACCTTATCACAGAGGGCCAGAAATGGAAGGGTTTTGGTGGGATTCCCGGGCCATTTGGCAGAAATCGCTAACGTCCGAGTTGGGTCGATAACCGCCTCTAGAGCGCTTGCTCGATAAAGCGACTAATACGACGGGATTTCAATTTAGACAGTTTCCGCTTTTGGATTGGAACGGACCATTTGGTTAAAACTTAACCGCTAAAGATCCCGGAACGTTCTAGCGGTGGCTGTCGACCCGTGGCGAAAGTAAGCGAAGTCAATTTCCCTGACACCCGATTCCGAAAAACTCGGTAGAAAATTCGAAACCGTGGTGGGATACTCCCCTACTATAACGAAAAAGCGGACTCCCCCAGTGTCCCGTGCTCTATTCGGTTAACACCCCAGGCCATAGAGTCTACAGTCAGGCGCGCTGCGGAGCGATCCATTGATCCGTGGAAATAACTAAGATGATGAAACCGTTGAAGAATGGCGTAGCGGTGCTTTTAATTCTCGTTGTGAGCGCACTCCTGGTACTGCGCGTGACGGGGCTGGAACCGGGACATCCCAGTGCCCGGGAATACGCTCAGGCCGGACGGTCGGCGAGGCCGGGTCTGTGGTTGACGGGGGAGGTTGTCCGGGAGCCGGTGACGAACTGGGACTGGGTCAATCAGTTCGATGACACCTTCGGTGAGAACGCAACGTCCCTGGAGACCCGTACCTGGTACGGGATTCCCCATTCCGTCAGGGTCCTGCTGGTTCCCCGTGGAGACAAGCTCTACCTGCAGTCCAGTGCGCAGACCTTCAGGTTGGACAGGGAGTTTCCTTACGGCAAGGCGTGGTGGCAAAACGTTGAGCGTGATCCTCGCGTGCGGCTGAAGATTGGCGGGAAGCTCTACGAAATGACGGTGGTTTTGATTCACGACCGGGCCGAGGTTGCCCGATTGCGAGGGGGAAGAGACCCTGTCGTGAAAGAGGTGGATGCCGACGGCAACGAATACATTGCCGAAGAGTGGCACTACTGGCGCGTATACCAGCGAAATGTGCCGGAATATTATCCAGTGGAAAATTAAAGGGTCTGGTTGAACAGGATCGGTATGAATAAAGTCTTGGAGATTTCATCCAGACTCGTAGCAGAGATTCGGCCGGCCTCCGGCCGACAGAGACGATTCCTTAACAACACGCGAGTCAATACAGTCAGCGAAAACGAAAATTGGAAGTCAGAATAAAATGAATAAACTGATCCTTGGTTTAACTCTTGCAGCCTTGCCGCTGTTTTCGCATCAATTATCGAGCGCAGAAGTCAATCTTACGCAGGCATTCAAAGGCGATATCATTTCGAAAGTGGCGCAGATACTGGAAGATGAATACGTATACCCGGAACGGGGAAAAGTGGCAGCAAACGAATTGAACCATCGGTTCCAGACCGGTTATTTCGATGAGATCACCGATCCGCAGATTTTTGCGTATCGAATAACCGGGATTCTTGATATTATTTCAGACCTGCATCTGTGGGTGAATTACCACGCAGACCCCATCCCTGTCGGTTACAGTCACCTCGATCCAGGTCCCGAACAGCAAAAAGAGTACGCAGCGCTGCTACGTCGTCGCAATTTCGGATTCGAAAGAATCGAGCGTTTACCCGGTAATTTGGGTTACATTGAGTTCCGTGATTTCTATTTCGAAGAAGAGGCTTCTGAACGGATTCTGGCCAATATAATGGAGGTTGTTGAATACACCGATGGGCTGATTATCGATTTGCGACGTAACGGCGGCGGACACCCGGAAATGGTTTCACTGCTGCTAAGCTATCTGGTAGAAGGTGGCACACTCGTCGGTACGCTTCGCTATCGGCAGGACAAAAAAATTGAAGAATACTGGACCCGAGAAGAAGTAGCCGGGCCACATTTCAGAGGAGGCAGGCCGGTTTACGTCCTGATCAGCCGCAATACCTTCTCGGCAGCAGAAGCCTTCAGTTACGCCCTGCAAGCACGGGGAAGAGCGATACTTGTGGGTGAGAGGACCCAGGGAGGCGCACATCCATCTGACAATGTCCGATTGCATGAGCATTTCATGATGTCTGTACCGGTAGCGGCGTCTATTGACCCGATAACGCAATCGAATTGGCAGTATGTGGGAGTGAGGCCCGAGCACGAAGTGCCTGCCGAGGAAGCGCTCTCGGTTGCTCAAAAACTGCTGTTGGAAGAGTTGATTGCTGCCGGTGAGGACTCTGTTGCAAGACGTGAGCAAGAACTGGTCCTGCGGCGATTGGATAACCAGGCACTGCCATAATTAATCTGAGGTCCCTTAGAGTGGCCAGAGTATTTCCCTGGTCGATCATAGGCTTACTGAATTTTAGCGTATTGATGTCCGCTTCCGGCTGAAAATTGCCTGGCGTAGTGCCGCGTAGCATCAGCGAATTGCCATGACACCTTCATGGTTCTGGTTTGACGATGAATCCAGCAATATATCGCATCAACAAGCGTGTAGATTGTACAGAAGATAGTGTTTAAGACTAGCAGCCTGCTATTCACAAACCTTGGAGAAACAACATGTTCAGAGTGATTGCCGCCAGCGCCTTTTCCCTTGTCATGCTCGCCTGTCAACCTGAGACATCCGGTACCAGCGCCGCTGAAGCAGTCCAGCAGTCCGCGGCACCGGAATACATGAATCCGAATCCTCGTGCGCCTTATTCCGAAGGTGTCCGCTACGGCGGACTGATTTTTCTGGCCGGAAAAACTGGAGGCCCCGGAGAGCCGGGCGTGCAGGCAGAAACACGGCGCACCCTGGAATCGATTCAGGACGCACTGGAGCGCTTCGGCTCGTCGATGGACCGCGTTGTGAAATGCACGGTGTTTCTGGTGGACATGGCAGAGTGGGGCGCTATGAATGAAGTCTACGCGGAATTTTTCCCGGAAAACAAGCCTGCCCGTACGGCAGTCGGCATCAGCCTGGGAGGAGATACCCGCGTGGAGATCGAGTGCATTGCAGCTGCCTGAGATATCGAGTTGGCTGCGCAGCGAGTATGAAGATGTCAGAGTTATCGCCATTACTCCGACCCGAGTAATTTTGCGCTGATTTTTCAGCGGGCAAATAAAGCCGGCGACATCACTATGCGCATCCCGGCATTGTGGGTTCTGGCCAATCAGGACGGGCGGTGGGGTATGAAATTCCGCTCATTGATGGCCTCTACGGTGGACTGGACTTCAATAGAACAGGAAAAATAGTTGTAGACGGGTAATAATAGAAAATCAATGCCAGGCCCTGTTGACTCATTACTGGATAAGCCTGGGCTGTAATCGCAGCAAGTGTCGTCTGCAGGTCTTAACTTGTCAATGTCCATTTGTTCTACATATACTCGCAGGTCCACTCAATACGCTTCGAGGTGCTCCATGTCTGCTCGCAATCAAATCGTATCCTTAGCCGCTCTGTTCGTCCTTGCTGCATTCTTTGTGCCGCCACAATCCGTAGCTCAGAACTCCACCAATCATTATGCGATCGTCGAAGGATGGGCGAAGCTGCCGGGAGGCAGGAAGATGGGCGCAGTCGGCAAGGCAAAGGTCGACCCCGACGGGCGCCATATCTGGGCTATTATCCGTTGCGATGCCGGGCCTGATCGTTTCGGTTCGGAGTGCCTCGATTCAGACCTGGATCCGGTCTTGAAGTTTGATCCCGAGGGCAACGTGGTCGAATCCTTCGGCAGCGGAATGTTTATCTGGCCCCACGGAATTGACGTCGATGCCGACGGCAACGTCTGGGTTACCGACGCCGTGAGTGATAACAACATTCCCGCGGGCGACGACCGAGGCCATCACGTCATCAAGTTCAGCCCTACCGGCGCAGTGCTGATGACTCTTGGCACACCTGGAGAACAGGGCGATGGCCCGAACCACTTCACTTCGCCAAGCGATGTGGCAATCGCGGCTAACGGCGACGTATTCATCGCGGACGGCCACAACGCGAACGGCAACAACCGGGTGGTCAAGTACAACAGTCGTGGCGATTTTCTCATGACCTGGGGAGAGACTGGCTACGCCCCGGGACAGTTCCGTGCCCTGCACGCCATCGCCATTGATCCGGATGGTCGAGTGTTCGTGGGAGATCGCAGCAACAGCCGGATTCAGATATTCGACCAGCAGGGTAACCACTCCGCCACCTGGACCCAGTTCGGGCGCCCCAGCGGAATCGCTTTTGATGACGCGGGACGGATCTATGTCGCGGATTCCGAATCGGACAACGTGCAGAACCCCGGGTACGAAATGGGAATTCGCATCGGCGAATATGACACGGGATGGGTGCAGGAATTCATACGTTTCCCGTGGGCGAATCCCAACATCCTTCCGGGGAACGGAGCGGAGTTCGTCACCGTTGATAGCGAGGGCAACATTTACGGCGGAGAGCCCGTCCCCAACCCGCATATTAATGACCGAACGCTCAGAAAGTATGTGCGAGTGCGACCCTGAACATCGCCGGCATGCAACTTTTCCAGCCTGGCGGATCAGCCAAGTTCGGGTTGCAGTGCCCCGGCCAGTCGGAAGGCGCTGGTGAAGGCGGCTTCCACCCGGCCGCCCAGACACCAGTCGCCGCAGGCAGCCAGGCCGTTATGCCGGTCGAGAAGAAAATCCTGCTCCAGCGGTACAGTGGTTGCGGCGTAACGCCAGCGGTGAATGTCAGCGTGGTCCGGTGTTGGCAATGTCGGGAATAAAGCGGTGAGGGTGTCCATCATCTGCTGCTGGATCACCGGCAGCGGCAGTTCCATGTGAGTGTCAGCCCAGTCGTTGGTGCTTTGTGCCAACAGGCTGAACCCCTGGCCGCGTCGCGGCTTGCTGGAATTGACGGCCACCCAGCCAAGTGCCGGGTCCTTGATTTTAGCAGCCTGGAACGGCAGGCCCGGGTCGGTATTGAATCCCAGCATCAAAGTGAAACAGCCGCTCATGCGGACTTTCCGCAGCGCCTGGTGATGTTGAAATGATCCGGGCAACAGCTGCCGGCACTGGGCGGCCGGCGCCGTGCAGACCACCCAGTCAAAAACGCCGCGGTTGCTGCCGTCCTGCAGCACAAGCGTCCAGCCTGATTTTTCCCTTTCGATTCTCTCCACCTGGGCTGCCAGGTCGACGTGCTGGCCGTCAGCCAGTGCCTTGCCCAGGTTGTTCATGGCCGGAACCCCGACCCAGTGCGGTTCGAACCAGGGGCGGTTATAGGGCTTTTCGGTGTTACCGAGAGTAAGGGTCCGGGGCTGCCAGTCCTGGACGATACCGGTATCGCTGTGTTGCTGTATAAAGCGCTGGAATTCCCGGCTGCGAGCCGTGAAATACTGGGCGCCGTGATCGAATTCAAAGCGGCCGGCGCGACGGGTGGCCATGCGTCCGCCAAGGCCGCGGGATTTTTCCAGTACCGTAACGTCCGCGCGACCGTGCAGAAGCCGGGCCAGGGTGAGACCGGCAATGCCGGCCCCGATTATTGCCAGTTTTCTCACTGCCTTGCCTTTTCGTTGGGCAGCCCGTTGTGGTGAAGGCTGCCGGTATTCTGCCCGTGTTTCCGGCCGGTGACCCAGGTGTACGGTTACCGGCTGCGAATGGATTCGCCGCGTCTACTCAACCGCTGCCTGGACTTGACTGAAACCGGCACTGCGACAAACGATTACCATTGCCCGCTGCCGGTGCACGGAGACCGGCATGACAGACTGACCGGGACTCAACACCCGAAGAAATCCGTTCGCGGTGGCAATCTGCCCATAGCCATACGGTTCAGTTCCCGGTACCATCCGTCCTTCATCCGGTGTGGTAAACACCTGGGAAGTTGGTGAGAGTCCAACGCTGCCCCCGCAACGGTATTCCTGAAGACGGGTACGACTGGCTGATTGCCGGCCCGTGACCTCGCAGGTAAGTCCGATACCAGGCCCACATCTTACTACGTTGAGGAAGCGGAGGGCTTCACATGTGGCTGGATTCTATACTCCTGCCTGCTGTGCCCGTGACTTCCAGAAAGGTTTTCGCCAGCGAGAACCGCGACAAGTCTCCAGGGGCATAACATCATGAAAAACCTGCACTACGCTACGCTTGGAGTGGCGCTACTCGTTATTTCACCGGGCATTATTGCCCGCCAGGGGGCTCAGGACGTGGAGGAGGTGGTTGTCACCTCCAGCCGCATCGAGACCCCCCTGCGCCAGATCGGTACCTCGGTATCGGTGGTGACCGAGGCGCAGATCGAGGACCATGGCAACCTGTCCCTGGTGGATGTGCTGCGCCAGACGCCGGCGGTGGGCAGCAGCGGTAACGGCGGTGCGGGCAAATCCACCTCCCTGCGCATTCGCGGCGAGGAAGGCTTCAGAACCCTGACGGTGTTCGATGGCATCCGGCTGTCCGATCCCAGCCTGCCGCAAACCGGACCCCAGGTTGAACAGATACTCAGCGCCGGAGTGGGCCGTGTCGAGATACTGCGGGGCCCCCAGGGGCTTGGCTACGGTGCCGACGCCGGGGGCGTGGTGAACATTCTGACGCGCCGGACACAGGCCGGCATGCGGGCCGATCTGGATGTGGAATCCGGCGATTTTGGTACGCGGCGGGTAAGTGGCACAGCATCCGGGCACAGCGACCAGCTGGACTATTTTTTCACTGCCACCGATTTCACCACCGCTGGTTTCAACTCGCGGACCACCGACCAGGTACTGCGTGATGATGACGGATACGACAATCAGACGCTGCACGGCAGGCTGGGATACCGGCTGAGCGACAACTGGCGCGTGGACCTGGTGCACCGCAATGTCGCCGGCGAGTCGGAATTTGACGGCTGTTTTTCCCAGGTGACAGTTCATGACTGCGAAGCGGACTATCGCCTGGATGCGACCCGGCTGTCCGTGGAATTCGACAATGACAGCCTGGCTCACCAGCTGTCCTACGCGGTGACTGATACAGAGCGGCGCAGCTACGCCCTTGGCGCGCTGGCGTTTGGTAACGACGGTCGACTGGAGCGGTGGGAATACCAAGGCAATCTGCGCGATCTGTCGGGGTTCGATCTGGTCTTCGGTGTGGACCTGGAAGAAGCCGACAGCGGCAGCACCAGTCGAAATAATACCGGTGTTTACCTGGAATACCTCAGTGATTTTTCCGATTCCCTGTTTATCACCGCCGGTCTGCGCCATGACGACAACGACCACTTCGGTACCAACACCAGTTCCCGCCTGAGCCTTGCCTACCTGATTGATACCGGCTCGGCAGCCCTGTGGAAAATCCGCACCGCCTACGGCACCGGCTTCCGGGCGCCCAGCCCGTTCGAGATCGAATACAACCGGGGGCCGTTTGCGTTTGCGCCGGCGTCCACTGTCAGTCTGCGCCAGGAACAAAGCCGCGGCTATGAGCTGGGTCTTGAGTATCGGAGTGACACCAGGCCCAATGCAGCGGGTCAGTTCAGGGTTGAGGCGGTGGCCTTTGATCAGCGGATCGAAGACGCTATTTATTTTGACCTGTCCGGCTTCAGTGGCTACCTCCAGGAAACCGGCAGCAGCAGTTCAACCGGAATCGAAGTGTCTGCTGGCTGGTCTCTTAGCAGCGCGCTGGAGCTGTCAGGCAACTACACGCATAACGAGACGGAAACTTCCGACGGACAGCAGCGGATCCGTCGACCGGAGCAGTTGGGCAATCTTGGCCTGATATACAGAACATCGGGAGATCGATTGAGGCTGGCCGGGTTTTACCGGGTATCCCGGGATGCAGTCGATGAAGTGTTTGGCACCCGGGTACCGCTGGAGGATTTCCAGGTTCTGGATCTCAGCGTGACCTACCAGTGGCATGACAACCTCAGCCTGTTTGGTCGGGTCGAAAACAGTACCGATGAGGATTACCAGGAAGTGACCGGCTTCAACACGGCCGGAAGGGCCTTTTACGTGGGTATGCGATTCGCGTTTTAAGGAACCTCTGATTAAGGAACCTCTGATTAGTTACCAGGGATCTTTTTGTGACGGCAGCGAGTGGAGCAGTACTTCACCTCGTCCCAGCAGGTTTTCCACTTTCTGCGCCAGCTGAATTCCCGCCGGCAGACGTGGCAGATCTTTACGGGAAGATGCTGCTTGTTGCCTTTAAAGGCGCCAGGTTGACGGATAATGTCTTTTTTCACAGCAAGACTTGGAATCGTGATGGCGGTAACCCTGTTACTCTGCTGTCAGAACAGACTGGGGTAATTCGCCAGACTCGAAGCGCTTTGGGAAACCAGTTCAGAACTGCCCATTGGAATAAATTTGCCAGGTAAAAAAAGGCCGGCAATGAGCCGGCCTGATGGAGAGTTGATCCGAGCGACACAGATGCGTGCCGCGAATCCTCACTGAGGCAGGACGACGGCATCGATGACATGGATCACGCCGTTATCGGTTTCAATGTCGGCGCTGATCACATTGGCATTATCAACCTTCACACCGTCGGTGGCGTCCACAGACAGGGTGCTACCCTGAACGCTTGCAACTTCGGCTGTCTGACCGGCAATGTCGGAAGACATGATCTTGCCGGGAACGACGTGGTAGGTGAGTACCGCGACCAGCTGATCCCTATTCTCCGGCTTCAACAGATTTTCCACGGTGCCTGCGGGCAGTGCAGCAAACGCTTCGTCAGTTGGCGCGAAGACGGTGAAAGGACCATCGCCCTTGAGCGTTTCCACGAGTCCGGCAGCCTGAACGGCGGCTACCAGGGTGTTGAAACTGCCGGCGGACACGGCCGTGTCGACAATGTCCTGGGCCTTGGCGGTCACTGAGGAGAGGGCAATGGAACCTGCAGCTACAGCAGTCAGAAAAGTTCGCGATACAAAGTTCATGTGTATTTCCTTTAAGAGTTAATTTCAATTTACGCTTGGGACCAGGAACTACGCGTCGAACACCAGCCTGGTTCAAATTTATTTTCGGTGGCGCAGGAATTTCAGCCGGGGTAGCAGAACGGCAATGAATTGCAGCCAGTATCTGAGCAAAGACCAGGGTTTTTGAACCAGGCGGTTGGTAAAGTCATCCGCCTGGTTCTTTGCGGCGTATTAATCAGACAGTGAAAGCGATCGCTGGTCGGCAGCGACATCCGATACAAAATCCGATACAAAATCCGAAAAAAAAAGGTGCAGACGAATATGAAAGGTTTTTATGCTTACCGGACAAAACGAGCAATACAATCCGCCTTACTGGGGCTCGCGATGCTCGTGGGAGCAGGAGGACAGGTGATGGCGCTGGAAAAACCGGAATACGAGGTCGTGTTCGAGCGGGATGACGTCGAATACCGTCGCTACGACGCCTACCTCGTGGCCGAAACCCGCATCACCCCCGGCGCTGCCGGCAGTGCTGGCGAGTCGGCATCTGACCGGCAGTTGATGGACTATAACGATGCCGCCAATGAAGGTTTTCAGCGGCTGTTTGACTATATTACCGGCGATAACAGTGCCCGACAGGAAATCGCCATGACCAGTCCGGTGCAACAGTCCCGCACGGCGGATCAGGGCGAGAAAATTGCCATGACTGCGCCGGTTCAACAGGTGCAGAACGACGCAGACTGGGTAGTCAGCTTCATGCTGCCATCGAAGTACTCACTGGAAACCGCACCGGTACCTGCGGACAATCGCATTCGCATCAGGCAGGTCTCCGAGATGCTGGTAGCCGTGCGGCGTTACTCCGGCCGCTGGACCGACGCCAATTTCACCCGGCACCGGGACAGATTGCTTGATGACCTTGACAGCCAGGGAGTGGAGCCGATGGGAAGTCCGGTCAGCGCGGTTTACAACCCGCCGTTCATGCCGCCGTTCCTGCGTCGCAACGAAATCCTGGTTCCCGTGGAACGGATTCCGCCGGCTGGCAGTTAGTGTCCTGTCCGAACGCGGCGGATCCTGCTCACCGCCCGTTTTCCTGTTACCTGCTGCGCTGAATTAACGTAGGTTCAAGCTGCGGGTAGTTTACGCCCAGCTGTTCCAGGTAAGTATCGTACTGCGTCGGGTCGTAGTACAGCGCCTCGAGGCGATCCTTGAACTGCGCCATGATCTCGGCATTCTTTTCGATGGCCGGAGGATCGTCAGCTCCGATAAACGGCGTGTACTGGTGGTCTGCGGTCTGCACGTCTTCGAAATAGTCCCAGGCATCCGCCACCAGCGACTCGTCCTGCAGCATGTCCAGCATGGTGGCGGCGATCACCTTGGCACCGGCAGTGGCGCCCTTGTGGGCAATGGGCGTCGCCATGGCCATGGCACTGGACCAGTGATGGCCCTGGAGGCCGCGGACATTGGAGGGAAATCGCAGGGTGACCGTGGGGACATTCCAGGAGACGTCGCCGATATCGTCCGAGCCGCCGGATACGGGATTTTCCAGTGGTTCCTGGATGCCGGAGAGTTCGGAGGGCAGGCCCTGGGGATCTTCATTGCCCATCAGTTCCTGCAGCGCCCTGGCAAAGATCTGGTCGTCTTCGGTCCAGGTGGGCAGACCCACGGCGTTGATGTTGGCATCCATTGCCAGGGCGATGGGACGATTGAAATGCCGGGGATAGGCCGTGCCCACGATACGCCGGCTGACCGCGGTATCGGTCATCATGGCGGCACCCTCGGCAACCCGCTGCAGCGCAGCGAAGTTATTGCGGATACCGTCGGCGGTGACCTCCCTGATGAAGTACCAGACGCTGGCGTAGGACGGGACCACGTTGGGCTGGTCCCCGCCGTTGCTGATGACATAGTGAGAGCGTTGCAGGGGGTGCAGGTGTTCGCGGCGGAAATTCCAGGCCACGTTCATCAGTTCCACCGCGTCCAGGGCACTGCGACCCTGCCAGGGATCGCCGGCACCGTGAGCGGCCTCGCCTTCGAACATGTACTCCACGGAGACCAGGCCGGTTCCCCGGGCATCGCCCCAGCTGACATTCATGTTGCTGGAAACGTGGGTGAACAGCACCGCGTCCACGCCGTCAAACAGGCCGTCCCGGGCATACCAGGCTTTGGTGCCCAGCAGCTCTTCCGCGATTCCGGGCCAGATGACGATGGTACCCGGCAGTCCTTCCCGTTCCATTATTTCCTTTACCGCCAGCGCCGCGACGATATTCACCGCCTGCCCGGAATTGTGGCCTTCGCCATGGCCGGGTGCACCTTCGATCATGGGTTGACGGTAGGCGACGCCGGGCATCTGGGAGGCCTTGGGTATACCGTCCACATCGGAGCCCAGGGCGATAACCGGTTCACCGCTACCCCAGGTGGCCCACCAGGACGAAGGTATACCGGCGACGCCGGTTTCCACGGTAAAGCCGTTTTCTGCCAGCAGTCCGCCAAGATAGCGCTGTGTTTCAAATTCCTGAAAACCCAGCTCGGCAAAGGAAAACAGCATGTCCACGATTTCCTGGGTCAGCTTGGCCCTGGCCTCGATATAATCCGCAGCCTCTCCCTTGAAGCCGGTGAGTTGGGCCAGCGTGGGCTGGACCCAGCCCGCTGCAACCACGGTCAGCAGGAGCAGCAGGCGGCGACTTGACTTGATAAGCATGGCAACCTCGCACAGTGGGAATGGACGGTAGTCTGGCAGAGATTACGTGGTTTTGGCGGTGGCTGCCAGTCCGTCGAATGGCGTATGGTGGTGCCGGCTGCCCCCGGGAATCCAGTGGCTCTGCCGCGAGGGCAGATGTCGCTCCGACACCCGTGTTTCTGTTCGCAGGCAGTTGGGTTTGGCCGACGGATGGAGTAGGGTATTGATGCCGTGATCGGAGGTGGCCGGGCAATCCCGGGCAAGTCCACTGCGGACCTGCCGGATTGGTGGAAGATTGGGGCTTAAGCCGTTGGTTAAAGTGCGGGGCGAGTCGCGGTTGTAAAGTATACCGGGGGTGCAGGGCAGGGCCCGGCGTGCCCGGCCCGCATGCTGACGGGGACACTCAGTAACAAGGAGAGAAAATCTCATGATCGTACGCACAGTTATCGCACGGCGGGCCCTGTGGAGCCTGCTGTTGATGAGTCTAAGTTCCATGGCCGCTGCGCGCTGCACCGACACCGGCCTGGCGCTGCAGATACTGGGTTCGGGCGGACCCTTCGGCGATGGTCGAGCCGCTACCGGCTACGTGGTCTGGGTGGACGGGACAAGCCGCCTGCTGGTGGACGCCGGGGGCGGAACGTTCAGCCGCTTTCACCAGGCCGAAGCGACCCTGGAGGACCTGCAGCTGATCGCCCTGAGCCACTTTCACCCGGATCACTCCGCCGAACTGCCGGCCCTGTTGTGGCCCCGCAATGGCGAGCTGCGGATTGCCGGCCCAACCGGCAGCGCGGGGTTTCCACCGGTGGCGGAATTTCTCGCGGGCCTGGTGGGCCCGGACGGAGTGTTCCGGGTGCTTCAACCCAGGTTCACGTTCCAGGTTGTGACGGCGCCGACTGACGGGACCGTGAGCCGGGTGCTCGAAGAGTCGCGGCTTGTGGTTACGGCCCGGAGTGTGCCCCACGGCGACGTTCCCACGCTGGCTTACCGGGTGGAATACGCCGGTGCCAGTATCGTTTTCAGCAGTGACCAGGACGGTTCGGATCCGGGATTCGTGGACTTTGCCCGTGATGCCGATTTGCTGGTCATCCACCTGGCCGCGTCGGAAAACGCGACGGGGATGGTGGCACAACTGCATGCCAGGCCCAGTGTCTGGGGGCAGATTGCCGCCCGTGCCAACATTGGCAGGCTGGTTCTGAGCCATATATCATCCAGGCAGGATCTGGAAGCCAACCTGGAAATCCTGCAGGCAAATTACCAGGGCCCGTTAACCGTCGGGGAAGACCTGCTGTGTGTTCTTCCTTGACTGATTAGTCAAGAACAGAGGCCAGGCAACTGATGTTGTCAGGCCAGTAACCAAGTCAGTCAGTAACAAGGAATCAATAAGGAAAAAATGATGAAGAAAGAGACCCTTTCCATTCACGCCGGTTATGAAACGGACCCTACCACTAACTCGGTCGCGGTGCCCATTTACCAGACCGTTGCCTACGAGTTCGACAATGCCCAGCACGGGGCGGACCTGTTCAATCTGGCGGTACCCGGCAACATCTACACCCGGATCATGAACCCCACCTGCGATGTGCTGGAACAGCGCATGGCAGCCCTGGAGGGCGGTGTGGCTGCCCTGGCGGTTTCCTCCGGCATGGCAGCCATCAACTATGCCATCCTCAACCTGGCCAGGGCCGGCGACAATATCGTCTCGGTTCCGCAGCTTTATGGCGGCACCTACACGCTGTTCGCCCATATGCTGCCCAGCCAGGGGATCGACGTCCGCTTTGCCGAAGACGACTCGGCCGCCGCCGTGGAAAAACTCATCGACGACAAGACCCGGGCGGTCTTCTGTGAAACCATCGGTAACCCGGCGGGCAATATCGTGGACCTGCAGGCCATTGCCGAAGCGGCTCACCGCCATGGTGTGGCGGTGATCGTGGACAACACCGTGGCAACGCCCATTCTATGGAATCCTATCGATCACGGTGCCGATATCGTGGTGCATTCCCTGACCAAGTACGCTGGTGGTCACGGTAATTCCATCGGCGGCGTGATCGTGGATTCAGGCAGGTTTCCCTGGGCGGAGCACGCCGCCCGGTACCCCGGACTTAACCAGCCGGAACCGTCCTATCACGGCGTGGTTTATACCGAGGCCCTGGGGGAGGCCGCGTTTATCGGCAGGGCCCGCACCGTGCCCCTGCGTAATACCGGCTCGGCGCTGTCGCCGATGAATGCCTTCCTGATTCTGCAGGGTATCGAGACACTGGGCCTGCGCATGGAACGGCATTGCGACAATGCGCTGGCGGTGGCCCGCTACCTGAAGGGTCACGACAAGGTGGAGTGGGTGCAGTACGGCGGCCTGGAAGGTGACCGTTACCACGAGTTGGCCAGCAGGTACTGTGGTGGCCGGCCGGCCTCTCTGCTTACGTTCGGCATCCGGGGCGGCTTCGAGGCCGGCGTCAGGTTCTACGATGCCCTGGAGATGATCAAGCGCCTGGTGAATATCGGTGATGCCAAGACGCTGGCCTGTCATCCGGCTTCCACGACCCACCGCCAGTTGACCGAAGAAGAGCAGGCGACGGCCGGCGTAACACCGGAAATGCTGCGAATCTGCGTCGGTATTGAGCATATCGACGATATCGTCGCTGATCTGGAACAGGCGTTCGAGGCGGTCTAGGACTGCCCGGCGGTCAAATACCGGGTTCAAACGGGTTGAATGGGTTAGACTTTTGGCACGAATAGGATTAGTCTTGCGGAGACGAAAAACCCGCTATTTCAATGGCTACCCGTTCATTGGCTGCGCATTTTATGACTGCGTATTGAATGGCTGCGTATTGTATGGCTGATAGTCACCCGGAAAACCCAGGTTCCATCAGTGCGGATACCTGTTCCAGAACAAAAGAAGGATTCCACGATGTCTAACATACCCACTTTCTCCGTAAGGAAGCTTCGGTCCCTGCAATTGCTTTCGCTGGCTGTCGGCCTCTATGCCGGTGCCGCGGCGGCAGCCGACGCTCCCACGTTCTATGCCGATGCCCTGCCGGTTTTCCAGAAGAACTGCGTCGCCTGCCACCAGGAGAATCCGCCGGATGTCGGTGGTATTTCCGCACCCATGTCGCTGGCCAGTTACGACGAGGCCAAGGTCTGGGCGCCACTGATCCGCCGGGCCGTTGAAACCGGTTACATGCCCCCCTGGGGAGCCCATGAGCGCCACAAGGGTGAGTTCATCGGCGAACGTTACCTTGAGAATGCCGAGAAGGAACTGCTGATTGCCTGGGTTGACGGCGGTGCGCAGGAAGGCGATCCGGCGGACGCCCAGAACAATGCCAACCGGAGTATCGAAGTCGGTGGTACTGAATTACCGCCTTCCGGCTGGTGGATCGGTGAGCCGGACCTGGTCGTCCAGTTCGACGAACCGATCCACGTACCCGAGGACGTGGAAGACTGGCAGCCGACGGTTTACATGCCGGTACCCGAAGGTGCGCACAAGGAACCCCGGTGGATCTCCAAGGCGGAGCTTGATCCCGGCGGCCCCTGGGTACACCACATCGTTTCCAGCCACATGGGCGTGGGCGTCCCTGGCCGTGGCCCGTTCACCTACCCGGAAGGCTGGGGCGTGCTGTTGCCGGAAAATCCCTTTATCACGGTGAACATGCACTATCACAAGGACACCGGTCCGGGCACTGCCGTTGACGACCTGACCCGCGCCGGCTTCAAGTTTTACGAAGACGGTGAAGTGATTGATTACGTGGTGGAAACCAACCTGCTGCCCCACCGTGAATGGACCATTCCGGCAGGCGCCTCCAATCACGAGGTCAACAACACTTTCGATGTCGAAGAGGATATTTACCTGCTGAGCATGGGACCGCACATGCACTACCGCGGCAAGGCCATGCGTTACGAACTGGAATACCCGGACGGCGAAGTGGAAACCCTGCTGTGGGTGCCCAATTACGATTTCAACTGGCAGTTCCTCTACGAATACAAGGAGCCCAAGTTCGTCCCCGCCGGCTCCACGTTGCACATGAGCTGGTGGTTCGACAACTCCGAAGCCAACCCCTGGAATCCCGATCCCACCCAGGAAGTGGTTTACGGCCCGGCTACCACCGACGAGATGGCCAATGCGCGTATTTACTTCGCGCCGGCCAATCCCCGGGGTATCGTCGTCGGCAAGGACATACCGGCGGACGTGCTGACGGCCGCGCGGGAGGCAGAACGGCGCCGTGCCGAGCGCAGCAACATTGACTTCGGCCAGCCCCAGGGCGACGACTTCAGCTGGCTGACCGAGGACGAGAAATAGTCTTCGCACCAGGGAAGACAGAAGGGACGGAAGGGATAGCGTATCCCGACCGTCCCTTTTTGGTTACGATGCCGGTAACCGCTGATACAACCTGCCATAAAATCACCCAACCGACCAGCCCGACGATCAGTGTCCTGATCAACCAACCCGCCGCGGACCTGATTTCACCCGTAGAGCATTCCTGCAGGGCACCGGTCCCCTGGCGATCCGCCGAGGCGGAGGAACGACTGACCGGTCAGCGCCTGACTGCCGAACCGGCCCGTCAGGCCGGCGACGAGGCGGTGGTCGATGCCCGACCTCTGGCCGGGAACGGATACAAGGTGCCCATGACCCGCGCGGTACTCGAGCGCGTGGTGCTGACCCTGGGCGGTATCCAGGCACCGGCATGAAGCGTCGCGACTCTCTCCACACGCCTGGGTCAGTGGCGATCTCTCAGGCCATTGGCACTACAGCCGCAGAATGGTCTGCAGATAGACGTAGTGGCTATCACCCTTGTTGACCCGATCCATGTAAGAACCGGCATTAATCCACGTATAACCTCCATCGATGGTCAGCCTGTTGGAAAACAGGTGCCAGCGCACGCGGGTTTCCAGCTGATCGCCCAGGAAATCCTCGCCCAGGTTGCCGGGATGGCGATAGCGGGTGGTGCGCCACCCTTGCGCTTCTTCCGCCAGCGACGGGCGCTGCCACCTGACGTAGGCATCGATATTGGTCGCGGGCTGCAGGTTCAACATGAGTCCGGGCGAGCTGGTATTGACACGCTGAAAGGCGCGGAACAGGCCCGTGGGGCCGAAATCCGGCCGTGGTACCCCGAACAGATGATCCAGCTCATTGGATTCATCGTCCAGGGGATCCTTGTCGCCACTGCCATAGTGGTAGATGAAGCTCAGGCGTGGCTGCCAGCTCGCTTCGAAACTGTAGCCCAGGCTCAGGTGGAGATAGTGGGCCTTGTGATCCAGCTGTTGTGACTCGGCGTCCAGGGCGGGTGCATCGCCGAACTGGTACAGGGCCTCGGTATCGTAATGCCAGCGTCCGGGCGCGGGATTGCGAAACAGGCGAACTCCGGTGCTGAGCACATCGAAGCGCTGATTGGCGGGGCGATCGCGTCGTTCATCAGCCCCAAGCAAATAGACTTGCAGGGTGTCGGCCTGAGCAGTCAACTCAGTGGTAACGAAGCCGCCCCAGAAGCGGTCGCTGGATTGCTTGTCGAGGCGGGGATCGTTGTCAATCCAGTCGCCGGAGACGCGCCTGGTAGTGGGCCGGGTGTAAAACAGCTCAATGGAAGAGTTACCGTTCTCCAGCCTGGCCTGTATACCACCGAAGGAATTGATGGTATTGCGAAAGCGGTTGCGCGCCACGAAGCGGCGACTGCCCTGATCCATGGTGAAGCGGCCGATCCTGATAAAGCCCTGGTCTTCCTCATTGAGCAGACCGGAAAACGGTATGGTCACATTGGCCTGCAGGATATCGATAGGATTGTTGGTAAAACTGTCGAGAGGAGTGTCCCGGTCGACGAGATAGGTGCGCATGTCCGCTACTTCGGCGGTAATGGAAAAGCCCTCGAATCCGGCTTCCGCCTTGAGCGCATTGCGCCATTCCAGGCCCTGGTCGCTGCCATTGAGGCCCGCGCGAAACTGGCCGTCAAGGTGCTGATACCTGGTTTGCTGCTCAAAGTCCAGGGAAAGCCAATCCGGCAGCGCTGAACCTGATTGGGCTTTCGCAGGTGGTGAAATCCCGATGAGTGAGCTGCAGACAAGAAAGGCAAAGGAAAGTGCTGAGCAGGGACCTGCCCGGAAAACGGTTCGAGTTGGTGACATAAAAACTATTTCTTTTGGAATTAACAGGGAGTTGGGATTGTATCCACTCTGGCACCCGCACTTCAATTTTCAGGTCATGACATCTGATCAATCAAAGCCCAGGCTCGTCATTGGTGATGCAGGATGGAGATTAATGCTAAGAGTGGCACCAGGTAACCGATCAGGGGTTCCTTGGTTCTGAGGCTGCACAGGAGCCCGGCCCCAGGAGTTCTTCGCAAAAAAAACGGGAGAAGTTGCAACAACTTCTCCCGTTTCGGCTACTGCGTGGCAGGTGCAATTGATTCTGCCTGCACCTGGTTGCTAACCGGTGTGACTAGTGTCCGCCACCGGAGCCGCCCTCTGATGCGGCGGGCAGGGCCATGGCTGTCAGCATGGGACCGTTTTGCAGAATGATGTACTGGTGTCCGTCGTGCATCCAGGAACTCATTCCGTAACGGGTCTGGGCCGGCACCTCGATGCGTCCCAGCTCTTCGCCGGTCCGCTTGTCGATGGCATACAGCAGGGCGGTCTGGCCGTCATGATCCGTATCCGAGTAAATCAGCAGGTTAGCCGTGGTCACCATGGACGGGGCTCTGCCACTGCCGGTGTCACCCACATCCACGCCTTCCAGGGCAGGATTGTTACGGATACGGTCCGGCGTTTCACCTGAAGGAATGCGAAACGCTATCTCACCGGTATTCATGTCATACGCGGTTATGCTGCTGTACAGCGGTTTCACATAGGGCAGGCCCGATGCCAGTCGCGGTGGACGCCCGCCAGGACCATTGGCGTACTGGGCAAACGTTGTTCCGGTAGGCTCGGCGATTCGCGCGTCGGCTTCTTCACCCGGGATTACCCGCTGCCAGCTGCAGTTGTTTGCAGAAGCAACATAAAGGAAACCCGAGGTGGGATCGGCCGTGGGCGGCGCGTAGATATTGGCACCGCCACCGTCACCTGGACACATGGCCGAACTGATCTTGCCCTCGGCATTGGTGTCATGGATCGGCGGGTTGAACAGCGGGCCCATCTTGTAGCTGGCCATCACTTCCAGTGCCTCGCGCCGCAGCTCCGGGGTGAAGTCGATCAGGTCCTCTTCGGAGATTCCCTGCATTTCGAAGGGTGGTGGTTTGGTGGGAAACGGCTGGGTAGTGGCCAGTTTTTCACCTGGCACCTGGGAAGCCGGTACTTCACGTTCCACCATGGGCCAGACCGGTTCACCGGTCATGCGGTTAAAGGTGTACACGAATCCCTGCTTGGTGACCTCGGCCACGGCAGGAATAACACCCCGGCCTGGAACATTGAGATCCAGCTGGATGGGTGGCGACGGATTGTCGTAATTCCAGACATCGTGCTTCACCGTCTGGTAGTGCCAGATCCGTTCTCCGGTTTCGGAGTTCAGCGCCAGTACGCTGGTCCCGAACAGATTGTCACCCGGCCTGAAGCCGCCATAATAATCGATTGTCGGGGGGTTGGTGGGAATGTAGACGATATTGTTTTCCGGATCGGCGGTCAGCGGTGCCCATGAAGACACGTCGCCGGTCCATTGCCAGGCATCGTTTTCCCAGGTTTCATGGCCGTATTCACCGGGTCGGGGAATAACGTTGAATTTCCACTTGAACTCACCGGTAACCCGGTCATAGGCCAGGATATCACCCGGAACGTTTTCCACCCTTGCCTGCAGGTAACCCTGCTCCGCGGAGTTGCCGACGACAATGGTGTCGTTGATCACGATAGGCGGCGATGACGTGGTGATGTAACCCGTCTCTAGTGGAATGCCTTCATAGGGATCGTAGGGGTGACCCAGATCGGCAAGCATGTCCACGACGCCGGTTTCGGGAAAGCCTTCAACGGGCACCTGGCCGCCGAATCCTTCCAGCGGCGCGCCGGTTTCGGCATCCAGGGCCAGCAGGAAAAAGCCGGGAGTTGAAATGTAAACCACGCCCCTGCCGTTGATGCGCGAGTAGGCAATACCCTTGCCGTAGGAGGCACGCATCGAATACTCCCAGCGACCGGTATTGGGCAGCCGGTAGGACCACAGGGTTTCACCGGACTTGGGATCGATGGCCACCACCGTTCGCCGGGGACCGGATACGGTAAACAGCTTGCCATCCACGTAGGTCGGCGTTGCGCGACCAGAATAGCCACCAAAGCTGGAGCCGTCCCACTGCCAGGCGACTTCAAGTTCACTGAAATTTTCTGCGGTGATTTCATCCGCCGGGGTGTAGCGCGTGTGCGCGTAGTCACCGCCCAGGGTGTACCACTCGACGGTATCGTCGGTGACAAGGTTCTGCCCCAGTCCTGCCTGGGCAATGGAACCGAGAAACGCCGCGACACAACCCAGGATGGCAAACTTCCTGGTTTTCTCCCGTGGCGTTATCGAAGATCGGGAATTCATTATGGTTTCCTTCTATTAGCAAGCTATCAGCAAGTTTTGCGTAACTCTGCCTACTGTAGACGGCGCTTTGTCAGCTCCCGGTACGGTTTCGGCAAGTTACCCCTATCACCTGTTTCGCCACTACACTGGGTCAAGATACCACTGGGTTGGGATACCACATTGGCCTATTTCCTCGGACCTCGGACCTCGGACCTCAGACCTCACTGGCAAGGCAGTGTCGACACGACACATTACCTGGCAATGTCTTGTCAAGACTGCCGTGAAAGGCGGGCCTGGCTGTGTTCAGCGGGATTGGCGATGACCGGAAACTGTATCATAGCATCGGCAAATTGGAAGCGAATTGAGGTGATTTCACGGCTACCACGGGTATATCCCCGCCTTTCTGATGGCAGCGGCATGGCAATCGGTGGGTAGATTCACGTCGATCCGGGGAAAAGTGTCTGGAACAGGGCCCGGTTAGTCAGTTATCGGGCGATTTCCGGGCCGGTTTTCAGCAGGATCCCACCATGTCGAAGTCCATCATCCCGCCTGTGACAGTAACGAAATGACACACCTGTCAAACACACTTGTTAAAGACACCTGGCTCCCGGTGCCTGGCGTGCAGGTTGCCAATGGTCCTGCCAGGCAATCAATAAGCCAGCGAATAGGCTTCCCGCCGGGGATCGGCGGCAGCGGTCAGTACGCCGGTATCCGGGTCGTGGTGGATCATCTGTGCACCGCCGAAAGTGGCAGTCCAGCCTGGAATTATCTGCAGGTCGTGGCCCAGTCGGTAAAGTTCGGCCAGCACTGCCGGACGGGCGCGATCCTCGATGGCTACCCGCAGTCCACGGTACGAACGGAAGCGGGGCGCTTCTATCGCCTGCTGGGGGGTCATGTCGAACACCAGCATGTTGTGCACGATCTGCAGCAGTGACTGGGTCTGGCTGTCTCCGCCCGGAGTGCCCATGGTCAGGGCGAACTCACCGTCGGGGTAAAGCGCCAGCAAGGGGGACAGCGTGTGATAGGGGCGTTTGCCCGGTTCGATGCGATTGGGATGACCTGGCTCCAGGGTGAACAGGGCACCGCGGTTGTGCAGCAGTATCCCGGTTTCCGGTTCCAGCAGACCGGAGCCAAAGCCGGCAAAATTGCTTTGAATCCAGCTCACCGCGTTACCCCACTGGTCCACTGCGGTGAGATACACGGTATCACCGGCATCGTCGCGGTCGGTGCTGTCGGCGGGAGTAGTGTTGCCGAATCCCGGGGCCACGTTGTCCGCGGCACGGGCGGTATCAAACTGCCCTGAACGGCGACGCAGGTAGTCGGGGTCCAATAACCGGTCCACCGGGACGTCAGCTTTTTCCGGGTCGGCGATCCAGCGGTCCCGGTCGGCAAAAGCCAGCTTCTTCAGTTCGATCAGCAGGTGCAGGTAAGCGGCACTGTTGTGGCGGAAGGTTTCCATGTCATGGTGGCCGGCCATGCCAAACAGGGCCAGCTGCGTCGGTCCCTGGGTGTTGGGCGGCATGACGAAAAAGTCGAGGCCCAGGTATTCACCCCGCAGTGGCTCCACCCAGGTGGATGTGTGGCGATTGAAATCCCCCGGACGCAGATGCCCGCCCCGGTCCGCGATGAAATCCGCCAGTTGCCGGGCGATGTTGCCGTTGTAAAAGCCGTCCTTGCCCTTGTTGGCCACGGTTTCCAGGGAGTTTGCCAGCGCCTTGTTGACCAGCAGTGTGCCCACCGGTGGTGGCGCGCCATCAGGCAGGTACAGGTTTCTGGCGGGCTGGTTGAGCGTACCACCCTGTTCCTGGAAATCCATGGCCAGGCGCGTGGAAACCGGGAAGCCATTGCGGGCATAGTCAATGGCCGGGGCCAGCAGGGAGGGGAATGCCATGGTGCCGAAGCGTTCGTGGGCATCCACCCAGCCGGCCACGGCCCCGGGTACCGAGACGGACAGCGCCCCGGTTCCCGGTAGGCGCTCCAGTTCAGCGGCCTGGAAAAACGCCGGCGTCGCCATTTCGCCGGCCCGACCACTGGCATTCAATGCGGTTACCGAACCGCTGGCAGCATCGTAGAACAGGCCGAACGCATCGCCACCGATGCCGTTCATGTGGGGTCTGACCACCGCCAGTACGCCGGCCATGGCGATTATGGCGTCAGTGGCGTTACCACCTTCCTGCAGAACCCGCAGACCCACCTGGCTGGCCAGGGGGTGATCGGAGGACACCGCGCCAGTCATGCCACGGACGTCGGGACGATTCTGTGGCGAGTAGGTCGTCGTGTCGAAGGCCGGCGCGTCTGCCGCCGGCTGATCATCACCGGTACAGGCCGTGACCTGGATGGCGAGCAGCACTGCCGGGGCAAGCCGCAACAGCCTGGTAGTCCATGGATAAACCCGGCTAATGCCCGTTAACGCGGATTGTGGGGAAAAATGGTCCATACAGTCTCCCTGGTTCCTTAATGAGAAGTGGCATAAAGCTTCACTATCGGCATCAAACCTGTCGACATCAAACTGGCTGCCTGACTGTTCCCCGGGGTTCCGGCCTGAGCCGCGGTCACCTGCCAGATCGTCGTTACCCTGCCGAATACAGCAGGCTGTAGCCGTATTCCTGGGCTCGTGTGGCTGCCACAACCCCCGCCGGAACGAAGCGGCCGTTGGGGATACTGTTGCTGATCAGTTCCTGGTAGACAGCATCACGGGATTCACCCGTTGACCTGGCCAGCATGCCCGCCATGCCCATCGTGGAGAGATTGCAAATGGCGAAATGGACGCCGCGGGCACTCATCGCCGCCACGGTGTTGCCGCGATTGCCATAGGTGCCTGCCACGCTGAGAGGATTGATTTTCAGGGGAGCGCCGGTGTCGGCATCGCGGTGACCGGTCCGACCGGAAAACAGTTCGCCGTATTTCTCCCACATGGCGTCATTGAACCCGAACGGGGAGGAATCATGGCGGAAACAGACAATCATGGCATAGTCTGCTTCGCTGGCGCCCTGGTAGGCGGCGGCGTGGGCGGACATGATGTTGCTGGCGAAGTTCATCGCGGCAACACCACCGGCACCGGTGGACGAATCCACGAAGGCACGATGGTTTCCTGCTATCTGGTCCATCCAGTTATCCTCGGGATGACGAGCCGGTGTAAATCCGGACCGATTACGCTGGGCGTGACTGGTGGTGCCCGTGGCTGAAACCACGGCCGCGCCAGTGGCCGCCAGGCCCATGCCGGTTAGGAATCGTCGTCGGGCGGGCAGCCCGGAATCGCTGTTTTTCATAGTCGTTGGTTCTCCTGCCGGTGAAAGCCTGATCCTATTGCGGCTGACGAGGCTTGTCCAGTTTCCTGGAGTCCCGTCATCGATGCCGGGCCCAGAGCCGCAACGTGAACGAAAACCGGCGCTGGTTCGTACCTGTACAGAAATGATTAAGGAACTTTTGATTAATTATGACAACAACTTATCTCGACCGATTTTTTGCCAACCTGGAAAAGCGCAACCCCGGGCAGGATGAATTCCTTCAGGCCGTGCGGGAAGTGATCAACGATGTCTGCGACGAAATACTCGATAACCCGATTTACGAGAAGGAAAATCTTCTGGAGCGCCTGGCGGAACCGGACCGGATAATCTCGTTCCGCGTGGCCTGGGAAGACGATGAAGGAGGCATTCAGGTCAATCGCGGCTGGCGGGTTCAGCACAGTAACCTGATCGGCCCCTACAAGGGCGGGCTGCGCTTTCATCCCTCGGTCAACGAGTCGGTGCTGAAATTTCTTGCTTTTGAACAGGTGTTTAAGAACGGACTCACCGGCATGAGTATTGGCGGGGCCAAGGGCGGCTCGGATTTCGACCCCCGGGAGTGTTCCAATCGTGAGATCATGCGATTCTGTAATGCCTTCATGGACGAGCTGTACCGCCACATTGGCGATGACATTGATGTCCCGGCGGGTGACATCAATGTCGGGAGTCGTGAAATCGGCTACCTGTTCGGACACTATCGACGTCTTGCCAATAACTTCTCGGGAGTGCTCACCGGCAAGGATATCGAATTCGGTGGCAGTCACGTCCGCCTGGAAGCCACCGGTTTCGGCTTGATCTATTTCGTGGAAAAGATGCTGGCCACCCGGGACGAGAACTTCGACGGCAAAGTGGTCACAATTTCCGGCGCCGGCAACGTTGCCGCTCACGCAGCATTGAAAGCGGTACAGCTGGGCGCCCGGGTGGTGACACTGTCATCCAGCAAAGGTTTCCTGAAAGTGGAGGAGGGCCTGACGGAAGAGGAGTTACAGAAGCTGCTGCAAGCCGAGGGCAGTTCCACCGACAAGCTGAAAAACCTGGGCACCGGCAAGTGGGTTGACGGCAACAAGCCCTGGGATGTGCAGTGCGATATCGCCCTGCCATGCGCCACGCAGAACGAGCTGAATGACAAAGATGTTGAAAAGCTGGTGCGAAACTCCTGTGTGCTGGTGGCCGA
>Ga0209273_10001143_pt1 | contig 26007 bp, 28 predicted proteins | sample tdAd471_FD_187126 | JGI IMG/M metagenome (GOLD analysis project Ga0209273, IMG submission 187126) | Marine sediment microbial communities from the Atlantic coast under amendment with organic carbon and nitrate - tdAd47.1 (SPAdes)... | ecosystem: Environmental > Aquatic > Marine > Coastal >...
CGTTTCCGCCCGCCACAGACGTGGGCCTGAGACGCGAACAATTTCGATCTCGGCGTTCGGCAGCGGTGCTCCAGCATCGTCGACCAGTCGACCTCGAATAGTTGAATCAGTGTCGCGCGTCGTCCGTGCCATGGTGTTTCGTCGTTCTTTCGCTTCTTGTCAGTGAGTTGCGTGTTCATGCACGAGCACGCGGGCCGCGGGCGCGGCGGCTCAGTAGCCGCGGACGCGCCATGAATACGGTGTGTCTGCAATTCTCGGGTCCCACGCCGTGGGTAGCGGGAGGCCGTTCCCGATGTGATAGCCGGGCGGGCCCGAACTGAGCCCCAGTTCCTCCTCACCCCAGCGGCCGACGGCTTTCCAGATCCGAGATCCTGGATCGCTCGGCTTGGCGGCACTTTGGCGGTGGGCGTGGATGAACCGTACCTCGCCGCCGTGCTTGGCGACGAGTTCCAGGCGTTTGCCGCTGACGACCTGGAAGACCATGAGCGATTCGGTCCGGTCGTCGGTCACGACCAGCACCTCGTCGGTGCCCCCGTCGGTGGTCATCGCGGTGTACCCGCCCGCCGCCGACGACATCTCGGCCCGGGCGGTGCGGTCGAACGCGCCGCTGGCGCTCAGGAGCACCGCGCCGCCCAGCAGGGCGGCGCTGGCCAGCAGCACGGAGTCGCCGTTGTTTTTCTTTGTGCTCATCGTGAGGCCCTCCCTCGCACGTCCTCGGCCAGGTCGCGGAAGCCGATGCCCTCCAGCCGCGAACGGCTCTGGCTCCACTCCAGCGCGATCAGCTCCCGATTCGCGGCATCGAGCACGAAGATCGTGTTGTCCGTCGTTCCCGGCATATCCCCGCCCACCAGCGTGTACTCGCCCGGCGCCCGTGCCGCGTTCCCCGCCTGCGCGATCGCCCGCGGCCCGAACAGCACGCCCCCGAGGGACGCGACCAGCCCCGCATTCAGGGCGACCAGCGCCCCGCGTCTGGTCCGCCACCACGCCCGGGTGTCGCCCGTCTGCTTCTCCGTCCGCATGATCGAACTCCTTTCCGCGCTGCGCGCGTCGTCCCCCGGCCCCGGACACGATTCGCCCCTCAGCCTACCGAGTTCCACACCACCCCCGCCAAGCGTGCGCACAAACCGTTCACTCGGCGCACACAAGCGCCCACCCAACCAGGCCAGCAAAAACCCCTGTGCCAATGTGGGGGGGGGGGAGGGGGGGTTAGTCTTGGTGGCCGCGTTTGCTGGGGAGGGTCGCCGCGAAGACGATCAGCCCGGCCATGAGGGCCACCACGATGAAGACGAGCACGCTGACCGGTCCCTTGATGGATCCGGGGTTGGGCGGGCGGAGCTCCGAGGAGTCCTGGGCGAGGGCCGGCAGGGCGCACAGGGCCAAGGCCAGCAGCGGGGTCGCCCGCGCGAGCAGGGCGGTCAGCGGGGCGAGAACGCGATGCGTCGGGGTCTTCATGCCCGATGATACGCCCCCGATGCGGGGCGGTTGCTTCACCCGACGCCCATGGGCTCGAAGGCCGGCACGCCGGGCCCCGATCCCCCGCCCGACCCCCCACCCCATGCCGACCCCGGTGCGAAGGGGTGTGCCACGCGCTCGAAGTCCGCCCGGGCCAGGTCCACCGTCCGCCAGCGCGGGCTGCGCACCCGCATGCGGGCCCGGTAGTCGTCGAGCGTCACGGCTCGCGTGGTGTACCAGCCCCCCTCGCACGCGATCACCTCGTCGAACAGCCCGTCCGGGGGTTGGTCCTCGCATCGGTAGATGAACACGATCGCCGCGTCGAAGCCCGGGCCGAACAGGCGACGCCAGACCTCCAGCGATTCCACGTCGTCGGCCGAGACCCAGCTCTCCAGGCGCTGCCCGCCGCGTGCCCCGGCCTTCGGCAGGCGCCGTCCCTTGACCTCGACCAGTAGGTTGGTCGATTCGCCGTAGACGACGAAGTCGAACGACTTGAGGGCGCGGGTGGTGCCCTCGCCCGACTCGATCCGCAGCACGCTCCCGTCGGGCAGCAGCGCCTTCTTTGCCTCGTCCACCGCGACGTACGGGATGCGGTTCGAACGCAGGTACCGCTCGAACGCTCGTTCGTAATGGAACCGGCGCTGGGCCATGCGGACAGGGTAACACGTGCCGCACAAAGCCGGGCGGATTGGAGGCACGCTCGCCCCAGATTTCACGCGATCGGGCCGGCTCGCACAAATCTGTGCGGCGTCTGCCTTACTTGCTCATCACGAGGCGTTCCAGCAGGGTCTGCTCCGCCTCGCGATAGCGTCCGAAGGCCTCGTCCACCGACCGGGCCATGCCGGCGAGTTCCGCGGCTCCGGGGAGGCTCTCGCCGGTGGCGTCGCGGGTCTCGGCGCTGCCGATCGCGGTCTCGAGCGCCTCGCTCGCGGCCCGCAGGTCCGCGACCGCGACGGCGTAGGACCTGGCGGCGGCGTACAGAGGCTCGCGTTCCAGCTCCTGGGCCGTGGGGGCGTCGAGCAGACGCCACGGCTGCGAGCGGAGCTCGCCCATCGCCAGCTTGGCCTGGTCGCTGGTCTCGCGGACGTTGGCGAGCGTCCGCCTGATCTGGGGGTACTCGCGCGTGACCATCTGGTTCAGGCGTCCGCCCAGGTCGCCGTAGCTGGCGAGGGCGAGCACGCCGGTGTCGAGCAGTTCCTCGAACCGCACGGCGGTCTCGAAGCGGACGCGTGAGACGATCGCCTCGCTGTCCTGCACGATGTGCCCGATGGCGGGCCGGTTCTCGTCGAGCATCCCGCGTGCGTCGGTGACCAGCCCGTCGGCGTTGGTGACGGTCTCCTCGAGGCCCTCGCGGATGCGGTGCACCTCGGCCATGTTGCTCTGGGCGTCGGCGAGGATCGCGTCCACCCGCCCGTCCCAGCCGTGCTCGCCGGTGAAGCGGGACGTGAAGGCCCGCAGGTCGGCCAGCACCTGGCGGATATCGGTGGCGGAGCCCTCGGCATCGGACTCGAACGCCTCGGCGATGCGGTCCACGCGTGCGACGAGCTCGTCGGCCTCGCGCGTCGCCCGCTCGATGTTGTCCATGATGGCGAAGACCTGCTCGGCCTGCTCGGGCCCCAGCCCGATCTGGGCCAGCAGGCCCGGGGCGATGCCGCCCACGAGCGACCCGCCCTCCGCGAGGGTGGGCCCGCTCATGCCGACGTTGGTGATGTTGATCCCGCTGACGCCGCCCAGGATGGGCTGGGTCAGGAAGGCGCGTGCGTCGTCGTGCAGCGCGACCGTCGAGGCGACCTGCACGTCGGCCTCCATCGCCACCACGCGTCCGCCCTCCTCCACGCGGCGCACGCTCTCGACGCGTCCGACCTCCATGCCCGCGAGCATGACCTTGGAGCCCGGCTGCAGGCCGGCGACGCCGACGTCCATGGGGAAGCGGACGACGTACGCGGTCTTGGACCCGAGTCGCTCGGAGACCTCGCCCAGCCAGAAGCTGATGCCCAGGGCCAGGGCGAGGCTGCCCAGCAGGAAGGCCCCCGCCACCAGGTTGTGCTTGCTCGATCGGTGTGCCATCGTCCGTGTCCTCCGGTCGTGCTACCCGCGCGTCGGCTCGACGCTTGGCAGCGTCGTGACGCGCTCGCTCGATTCTCCAAACAGCGCCTCGGCGTACCCCTCGCCGCTGCGGCGCTCGGTCAGGGGCCCCACCGGGGAGCCCCGCAGGAACTGGCGGATGAGCTGCTCGTCCTGGCTCATCGAGGCGGCCTGTTCATCGGTCGCGTCGCGGGTCTGCTCCCACCAGTGGCGCGGGGCGATGTGGAGCATCCGCCCCTTGTCCAGCATCGCCATGCGGTCGGCGATGGTGAAGGCCGAGTCCATCTCGTGCGTCACCACCACGCTGGTCACGCCCAGCTGCTTGGACAGCGCGATGATGAGCTGGTCGATCTCGGCGCTGGTCACCGGGTCCAGCCCGGCGCTGGGCTCGTCGTAGAACAGGATCTTGGGGTCCAGCGCCAGCGCCCGGGCCAGGCCCGCCCGCTTCTTCATGCCGCCCGAGATCTGGTCGGGGTACTTGGACGCGTGCTCGCGCAGGCCGACCAGCTCCAGCTTGATCTGCACCATGATGTCGATGGTGGCCGGGTCCAGGTCGGTGTGCTCGACGAGCGGCAGGGCGACGTTCTCGGCCAGCGTCATGCTGTTGAACAGCGCCCCGGACTGGAACAGGATGCCGAACTTCTTGCGGACCTCGTTCATGCCGGTCTGGTCGAGCCCGCAGATCTGGTGTCCCAGGATGTGGATCGTGCCCTCGTCGGCGGTGTGCGAGCCGATGATGGTCCGCAGCAGCGTGCTCTTGCCCGAGCCCGACCCGCCCATCACCACCATGGTCTCGCCCGGCTTGATGTCCAGGTTCACGCCCTTGAGGACGGTCTGCGTGCCGAACCGCTTCACGACCCCGCGGCAACTGATCGCGGCCTCGCCCGCCCCGTCGGTCTCCGGCGAGCCGGCGCGGTCGTCACCCGAGTCCGTGGGCTCCACGACGTCCGATCCCATCAGCCACCTCCGGCGTCGGAGCCGTCGTCCTCGCTCGCGGGTTCGTCCTCGGCGGGGTCTGTCGCGGGGGCGTCTTCCGTGGGGGGGGCGTCCGCGGGGTCCGGGGTCGCGCCGCCGCCGACGAAGTCCGACATCGTGATCGCGGTCCCGTCGAGGTAGACCAGGCGGAGATCGGTCATGGGGGGCATGCCCGGGCCGGCGTTCTGCGGTTCCCAGACGTACAGCATCATCGCGCGGTCGTGCTCGAAGGTGAGCACCACCGGCACGGCCATCGGGATCTGGTGCTGCTGCATCTGCTGGCCGAACTCGATCCAGCCGCCGAACAGCGCCACGATCGAGTCGGGCGTCGAGACGAACGAGCCGAGGGTGCTGTTGACCTCGTCGGAGAAGGCGGCGAGCTCCGCGTCGGTGGCGAGCGCGACGTCCCCGTCGAGGAAGGCGCGTGCCTCGTCGTAGTCGCCCTGCTCGATGGCGGTGAGCACCGCCCCGGCGCGGTCGCCGAACTGGGCGGTGCTGCGTCCCCACTGCACGAGCCCGATCACCAGCCCGATCTGTACGACGGTATTGAGCACGCCGATGATGATGGCCGCGATCGCCAGGCCCTTGCCCCCCACGCGCCCGTTCGAGCGACCGATGCCGATCAGCCCGAAGACCCCCAGCACCACGCCCAGGATGCCGGTGGGCAGGCAGCACCCGACCAGGGCGAGCACAAACCCGATGATGGCCGAGAGACTGGTCTTCTCGTCCTCGAACATCCCGTCAGCGGTACCGGCGTGGTGATTCATCATGACAGGCTACCTCGTCGGCGGTCCGGACGCAGGGGCTCCAATCACGACCGATGGTCGCTCCCTCAACTTTTTCCCGCCACACCGCCCACGGCGAGCACCACCTCCGCGATTGCGTGGGCCCCCCGCTCGACCTCCTCCTCGGTCGTGTCCCGTCCCAGGCTCAGCCGGATCGACCCGTGGGCCACCCGGTCCGGGATCCCCATCGCCCGCAGCACCGGCGAGGGTTCCAGACTCCCCGAACTGCACGCGGCCCCAGCGCTCGCGTACACCCCCCGCTCGGACAGGGGGATCAGGATCGCCTCCGCCTCCAGACCCGGGAACCCGATATTCGTCGTGTTCCACAACCTTCCCCCCCCCCCACAATTCGGCGATCGGTCCTGCACGGTTACGGGCGGTCGGTGGTTCGAGTCGGGCGCGTCGTTTGGCGGTCCGTTCACGACGGCGCCCGGGACGGAGGCCAGGATCAGTTCTTCGAGCCGGTCGCGCAGGTGTGCGACGCGGGTCAGGTTCTCGGGGCGGCTCAGCCATGCGGCGGCTTCGTCCGCCGCGGTCCCGAGCCCGAGGATCCCGGGGACGTTCTCGGTGCCGCCTCGTCGCGCGAGTTCCTGGCTGCCCAGCACGCGCGGGCGGACGCGCACGCCGCGCCGGACCCAGAGCGCCCCAACCCCCTTGGGGCCATGGAACTTGTGCCCGCTGAGCGCCAGCAGGTCGATGGCGCCGCCCAAGCTGTCTTCTGCGCCCGAGAGATCGAGCGGGAGCTTGCCGACCCACTGAGCCCCGTCGGCGAGCAGCACCGCCCCCGCCTGTGCGCACAACCGCCCCAACTCCTGCACGGGCTGGAGCGTGCCGGTCTCGTTGTTGGCGAGCTGGACCGCGACCACGCCGACGTTGTCGTCGATGAGGTCTCGGGCCGCGTCGAGGTCGTAGGTGCCGCCGGGGGCGACGGGGAGTTCCCTGATCTCGGTGCCCTGTGCGCGCAGGCTTTCGGCGAGGTCTCGGATCGCCGCGTGCTCGACGGCGCTGGTGACCAGCACGTTCCGGGTGCGCGATTCGAGGGCGCCGCGGACGCCCAGGTCGATCGCCTCGGTGCAGCTGGAGGTGAAGACCAGTTCGCGTGCCTTGGCCCCGATCAGGCGGGCCACGCTGGCGCGGGCGAGCTCGACCGCGGCCCGGGCGTCCTGCCCGCCCCGGTGCACGCTCGACGGGTTGCCCCAGAGCTCCTCCACCCCGCGGCGCACGCTGGCGACCACACCCGGGGAGGGGCGGGTGGTGGCGTTGTGATCGAGGTACACGGGGGGCGGCACGCGAGATCGTATCACCCGTGCCGAAGGCCACGTCCGCGTGGGGCTCGCCCCGGAAGGCCAGGCAATCAAACCACGGCCCGCATTCGACGCATTTGGGGCAGGCGCAGGCTGGAAGGGGAGTGGGGGGGGTTAGCCCTTGCCGATGAGGACTCGGGTGAGGACGTCCTTGACGTGGAGGCCGTCCTCGCCGGCGCCGTGGCCTTCGACCTTCATGGCGCTCATGACGCCGTAGCCCATGCCCATCTCGAGGAGCATCCAGGCGATGACGCCGGCGGGGAAGCGGTCGGCGACCTTCTTGGCGGACTGGGCGGCCTCGATCTCGCGTGTGACGAAAGCATGCAGGCTCTGCACGTGGGCCCGCACCGCCTCGCGGATGCCGTCGTCGTCGATCTCGCTGATGGACTGGAGGAAGACGCGATAGCTCTCGCGTCCCTGCTTGCTGACCATCGGGTTGTCGCCGATGAGGCGGGCCAGGCGGTCGGCGGGGTCGGAGGCGCCCTCCAGGTCATGCTCCCACTGCTCGAGGGTGCGACGCCCGGTGCGTTCGATCAGGGCGATGAACAGGTCCTTCTTGGACTTGAAGTGGCGGTAGATGATCGGCTCGGTCACCCCGGCGGCCCGAGCGAGCTGGTTGGTGGTCGCGCGGGCGTACCCCTGCTTGCTGAACAGCTCGGAGGCGACGTCCAGCAACTGCTCTCGACGTTCGGCAGCGGGCATCCGACTCACGCTGAGCCCTCTCGATGGGTGACGGGAGCCCGCACGGGCCCGGATCGCACGGGCCACGACGCCCACACGTCCCATCGTAGCGAGGACTTACCAACGACGCGATACCTGCAACATTCTCGGACGTTGGTCAGGCCTCGCGCGGGTGGGGGACGGGGTCGTACCCGCGTGCGCCCAGGGGGCGGCATCGCCAGATGCGCCGGGCGGTCATCGCCGTGCCGCCGAGGATCCCGTACACGCGATAGGCCTCTAATCCGTAGCGGCTACAGGTGGGCTCGAAGCGGCACTGGCGCCCGAGCAGGGGGCTCAGCGTGACGCGATACAGAAGGATCAGCCCGATGCAGGGCAGCGCGAGGGTCCGCCCGATCGGGCCGGCCCGGCGCCAGCCGGGATTCCACAGATCCGTGGCCTCTGAGGGTGACGCGGCGTGGTCCTCGGTCGCGGGGCTACACATCGCCGGTGTCCCGGTCCGGGGCTCTGGCGTCGCGCTTCTGGCGTTCGCGATGGCAGGCCCGGGCGGCGTCGATGAGCCAGGCCATGACCTCCGGGGCTTTGAGCGAGCGGTCGGCGTAGCCGGTGTGGGCGCGGGTGGAGACGATCAGGTCGTACCCCCCCGAGTCCGGGGCGATGCGTGCCGGCCCGCTCAGGCGGAAGGCCTCGCGGATGAGTCGCTTGGCCCGCCCCCGGACCACGGCCCCGCCGACGCGTCGGCCGATCGAGAGCCCCAGCCGGTCGTGCCCGAGCCCGTTGGGGCGGGCGAAGACGGTGATCGCCCCGCGGCTCTTGCGGAGCCTGGCCCCGAAGACGGCCTGGAACTCGCGCGCGTGCGTCAGGCGTTCCCGACGCGAAAACCGACCGGTGGTCGCGTGCTCGCCCGTCATGGTCAACTCTAGAGAAGTCAGCGTCCCGGCGGGAGCAGGCCCACGAACAGGCAGAGCACCCCCCCCGCGATCAGCCAGAGACGCTTGCGCTGGTGGGTGGCGAGGTCCTCGAGGGTGCTCACGGGGCGTGCGGCGGGCTCGTCGAGTTCCGGGACGGGCTCGATGGGGCCGAAGAGGTCGATATCGCCGGTCGCACCCACGGGCAGCAGCACGTGCCGGTCGGCGGGTGTCAGGCGGAGCTGGCTCATCGCGAGGGACCGCAGCAGGCGATCGTCCCGCCGGTCCAGGGCCTCGAGGTAGGTCTCGTAGCGGTCGAGGCGCTCCAGTTCGTAGCGTTCCAGGGCGAGGGCCTCGTCGCGTGCGGCCCGGGCGTCGGCCAGATCGTTGCCGGCGGGGATGAGCACGACCGCGACGAGCAGGGCCAGCCCGCTGACGAAGATCAGCCACGACCCGAGCTCACCCGGGCCGGGGAGGAATGATCGGTCCACGCGGGTTGTTGGTCGCGGGTGGGTGCGCACGAGTCCAGCATCGTCGCGCGGGCCTCGCGGTCTGCAAGAATCCGCCCCGCGAGCGCACATACACTGAGCCACGCATGACCCCTCCCGACGACTCCCACAACGCTTCCACACGCTCCGATCGCCGTCGCGTCCTGATCACCGGGCTCGGGCCGGTCAGCTCCATCGGGCACGGGTCGCACGATTTCGCCCAGGCCCTGCGTCGCGGGGAGCGTGGGATCGGCCCGATCAGCGCGTTCGACGCGACGGGGTTTCCGACGGCGCTGGCGGGTGAGATCACGGGGCTGTCGGCGCGGGACTACGTGCCCAAGTCGTACCGGAAAGCGACGAAGGTGATGGCCCGGGACATCGAGCTGGCGGTGGTGGCGGCCCGCCTGGCGGTGACCGACGCCCGCCTGGCGACGCGCGACGCCGAGGCGACCGAGGGGGGGCACCCGGTTGACGCGAAGCGGACTGGGTGCCAGATCGGGGCGGGGTTCATCGCGGCCGAGATCGACGAGCTGGCGCTGGCGATGGACAGCTCGAAGTCCGAGGCGGACGGACGCCCCGTGTGGGACATGGCGAAGTGGGGGACCGAGGGTGAGGGCGGGGGGGGCATGAACAACCTGCCGCCGCTGTGGCTGCTGAAGTACCTGCCCAACATGCTGGCGTGTCACGTGACGATCATCCACGGGCTGGAGGGGCCGTCCAACACGATCACGTGCGCGCAGTCGTCCGGCCTGCTCTCGATCGGCGAGGGGGCGCGGGTGATCGAGCGGGACGACGCGGACCTGTGCGTCTCGGGCGGGGCGGAGTCGAAGATCAACCTGCTCGGTCTGATGCGGTTTGATCTGGCGGGTCGCATGGCCCACCCGCCTGCGCCGGAGACGCCGGCGGAGGACGTGGTCCGTCCGTTTGATGACGGGTCGCACGGATCGGTGATGGGCGAGGGCGGTGGGCTGGTGGTGCTCGAGCACGCGGGGCACGCGTTGGCGCGTGGGGCGCGGGTGTACGCCGAGGTCGCGGGGTTCGGGGCGGGCCAGTCCACCAGCCCGTACCTGCCGGGCGTGATGCCCGAGCCGGACCCGGACGAGCCGGAGGGGGGGCAGCTGCGTGCGATCCGGGCGGCGCTGGACGACGCGGGGCTGGAGCCGGGGGACATCGACGCGGTGATCCCGACGGCGAGCGGGGTGCCGGCGTTGGACCGCTCGGAGATGGCGACGCTGCGGGCGGTGTTCGGGACGGTGCCGCCGATCGTGACGCTGACGGACCGGGTGGGGGACTGCCTGGCGGGTCACGCGGGGCTGGCGGCGTGCGCGGCGGCGTCGATGCTGCACGACCGGGCGTGGCCCGAGGGGGCCTTCGTCCACGGCGGGGGGGCGCTTCCCGACTCGCCCCCGCGCGCTATCCTCATCACCACGCACGCGATCGGCGGCCCGGCCGCGGCCGCGGTCTTCACTGCATACGACCAGCCCAACACGTAACCAACCCCCTTCTTCCGCCTTCCGAACCCTCCACGAATCCCCACCACGAACCAGTTTCAGCGTACCCGTCAGAACACTTCACCCCAGCTACGGAGACTTGCCATGCACGACCGCCGAGGAAACGGACCACGAGGACGACGCGGGACCCCCCTGTCTGACCTGCCCGCGGACCTGACCGAGAACTCGCGCAAGGTCATCGGGTGCGCGATCGAGGTCCACAAGGAGCTCGGCCCCGGCTACCCGGTCGAGATCTACACCAAGGCGCTCGCCCTCATGATGGAGGACGAGGAGATCCCGTTCGAGTTCAACAAGAAGTACGCGGTGGAATTCGACGGCGACGCCGTGGGCGACGTGGTCGCCGACCTGTTCGCGGGCAACCGCTTCGTGGTGAAGCTGATGGCGGAGCACACGGAGATCGGGACGCAGCCGCGTTCGGAGCTGCGTGCGATCCTTCGGGCCGCGGACCTGGAGCTTGGCCTGATCATCAACTTCGGCGAGCGTCGCCTGAAGGACGGCCTGGTGCGAGTGCTCAACCCCGACAAGCTCAACGCCCGCGAGGACGATGAGGAGTACGAGGACGACGACGAGCACGACCACGAGGACGCGGGCGACGACACCGAAGACTGAGCCATGACCCCACGACGAGTCGTCATCACCGGCGCCGGCTGGATCACCCCGCTCGGGCGGGACCTCGACGCCGTCTGGGAGCGGATGCTCGCGGGCGACACGGGTATCGGTCCGGTGACGCGGTACGACGCCTCGACGTTCGCGACCAACTTCGCGGCCGAGAGCGAGGACCCGGACCTCGCCTCGTTCCTGGGCGAGCGTGCGTCGGAGCACTCGACGGCGGGGCTCTCGACGCGCTATGCGCTCGCGGCGGCCCACGACGCGTGGACCATGGCGGGCCTGCGTGACCACGACCCGGACCGCGTGGGCGTGTACCTGGGCGCGGGCGAGGGCTCGATGGACCACATGGGGCTGAACACGGCCCTGGAATCGTGGAACCCCGAGCTGCGCCGCGTGGACCCGGTGAAGTGGGCGACGCTGGCGCGCCAGCGCCTGCGGGCGGACTGGGAGATCGAGCAGGAGCCGCACCTGACGATCACCCACCTGGCGCGGGCGTTCAACGCGCGCGGGCCGGCGATGAACTGCATGACGGCGTGCGCCGCCGGGGCGCAGTGCGTGGGCGAGGCCGCGGAGATCATCCGGCGGGGCGACGCCGACGCGATGATCGCGGGCGGGGCCCACTCGATGATCCACCCGCTGGGCATGACGGGGTTCGTGCGCCTCACGGCGATGTCCACGCGGCGCGACGACCCGCAGAGCGCGTCCCGCCCGTTCGACGCGACACGCGACGGCTTCGTGATGGGCGAGGGGGCCGGCATGCTGGTGCTCGAGTCGCTCGAGTCGGCCCAGGCACGCGGGGCCAACATCCTGGCCGAGGTCGCGGGGTACGGCTCCACGGCCGACGCGTACCGGATTACCGATATCCAGCCCGACGGGCTGGGCGGGGCCGGGGCGATGCGCCGGGCGCTCGAGCAGGCGGGCATCGACCCCGGCGAGACCGACGAGAACGGGCGCCCGCTGGTGCACTACATCAACGCGCACGGCACGGGCACGCAGGAGAACGACAAGATCGAGACCGCGGCGGTGAAGCTCGTCTTCGGTGAGCTGGCGACGAAGGTGCCGTTCAGCTCGATCAAGTCGATGACGGGTCACCTGATCCAGGCCGCGGGCACGGTGGAGCTGATTGTGTGCCTGCAGGCGATCAAGACGGGGCGCATCCCGCCGACGCGGAACCTGGAGAACCCGGACCCGCTGTGCGACCTGGACCACGTGCCGGGCACCGCCCGCGACGAGACGGCCCGCGGCATCGACGTCTGCCTGTCGAATTCCTTCGGATTCGGCGGTCAGAACGACACGGTGTGCGTCCGCCGGTTTGGGGCATAGACTCCCCCCCGCCCATCACCCCCGCGATTTTGACTTCGGGCACGAAGACCACTCCCCGAGACGTACTCACACCCGCGACGAAAGGTTCTCCCATGTCCGCAGGCCGTATCACCCGGAAGAAGCACAAGAAGTCTCAGAAGCGTCAGCGCCCCGGTGCGCAGGCCGAGTACAAGCGGAAGCTCCGCATCCGCCGGCGCAAGGAGCAGGCGCTCCGCGTGAGCGTGGGCTAACCCCCCCTCCCACAAACACGCGCCCCCCTATTCCGCCAGAGAACACGGGCAGACGAGCCCCGAGCGCACGCGACGGGGCCGCGGGCTCTGAGTGAACCCTCGCTATCGCGAGGGTTTTTTCTATGTGATCCCGTGCTCGTGCGCGTGACGCAGCGCGTCCACTAGCCTCCCGAGTTCTTCCATGGTGGTGTAGACGTGGGGGCTGACGCGGACACCCTCGAACTCGTCGTGCTTGACGACGGTACAGAGGATGCGGCGGGTGCGCCACAGCCAGCTGTTCAGTTCGCCCGAGTCGATGCCCTCGATCTGGATGTTGCACAGTCCGGTCGCGACGCCGGGCTTGAAGCTGGTGTGGAAGACGACGCGGTCGAGGCCGCTGAGCTCGCCCGTCCAGGTGTCGCGCAGGTGGATCAGGCGGGCGAACTTGCGGGCCGGGCCGAGGCTCTGATGGAAGGTGAGGGCCTCGCCGATGGCGAGGGCGTTCGCGGCGGGGTGGGTGCCGATCTCCTCGAACTTGCGGATGTCATCGTCCTGGGTGTCGGCGGCGGCCATCATGGGCCAGAGGCCGGGGATCAGGTGCTTGCGGACGTAGAGCAGGCCGGTGCCGTGCGGGGCGCAGAGCCACTTGTGCAGGCTGGTGCCGTAGTAGTCCACGTCGAGGTCGGCGAGCGAGAAGTCGAGGCAGGCGAGCGCGTGGGCGCCGTCGATGACGACGGGGATGTTGCGTGCTCGTCCGAGCGCGGTGATCTCGGTCACGGGCAGGACCTGCCCGGTGAGGTTGATCACGTGCGAGCAGAGGATCATCTTCGTGCGGGGTGTGATCGCGTTCTCGAAGCGGCGCACGATCTCGCTGGGGTCCTCGCAGGGCGTGGGGATGGAGATCTGCCTGAGCACGATGCCCTCGCGCCGCTCGCGCTGTTTGAAGGTGGTCACCATGCGCGGGTAGGTCTGGGTGGTGCACAGGACCTCGTCGCCGGCCTTCAGGTCGAGCCCGAGCTGGCAGATCTGGAGCGACTCGCTCGCGTTGCGGGTGATGGCTATCTCATCGGGGCTGACGCCCCAGGCGCGGGCGAGACGCTGGCGGACCCCCTCCCGCTGCGGCTCGAGCACGCGCCACATGGTGTACGGGGGGCACTGGTTGGAGAAGTCCAGGTGACGCTTCATGGCGTCCTGCACGAAGGATGGCGAGGGGGAGACGCCCCCGTTGTTGAGGTTGATCAGGGAGCGGTCCACCGTGTACGCGGTCGCGGCCCTGGCCCAGTAGTCCTCGTCGCGAGCGATCTGCTCCGGGGTGCCCTCGATGCGGCGCAGCTCGTCGCCGATCTCGGCGGCTTCGGCTCGCAGCCCCCCCCACCCCCCCCACCCCCCCCACATAGCGCCACCCGCTCCCACACCCGCGGCGACACTCCCCAGAGCCCCCAGGAACGTGCGTCTGGACTGGTCGTGGGTCTCGTGTGCCATGGCGGGTCTCCGTGGGACAGGTGTGGGGGGCGTGGGGGGGGGTGGGGGGGCTCCAGCATACCGCTCCAGCGTGCGCGTCCAAAACGCCGATTGTGGGGGCATGGCGGACTCAAAGACACCCGGCGCTCGTTCGATCCTGCACGCGCTCATCGCACGGGGTTTGCCCGCGCTGGCGGTGCTGGTGCTGGCGCTTGTGGGCGGGGCGTTCCTGCTGCAGGCCGAGCGGTCGCAGGCGCGGGCGGAGCTGTATCAGGCGCGATTGCGTGAGCTGGCGGACCGGTACACGCAGCTGGCGGACCTGTACAACACGGCCGTGCGTCGGTCGGCGGTGACCGAGCTGGTGGTGAGCGAGGGCACCCTCACGGTGCGGGTCCGCACGCCGGACGGGGTGCTGCAGGAGGTGCCGACGCCGTTCAACCCGTCGAGCGAGATCTACGTGGACTACGCGGTGCTGGACTCGCGGGTGTGGATCCGACGCGTGTTTGACGAGCACACCCCGCCGAGCGAGGCGGTCGTGATCGACCCGCGTCTGGCGGACGTGGAGTGGGACCTGAAGGGCGTGCAGCACGGCAAGGCGGTGTACCGGTCGCTGAGCGACGGGCGGTGGGTGGTGTCGGTGTCGGGGAACGGGTCGCTGGGGCTGACGAGGCTGGCGGACGACGCCGCGACGCCGGAGCTGGTCACGGCCCCGACGACGGTGGAGTTCAGCGAGATCGAGGCGCAGGTGGACGCCGAGCTGGAGAAGATCACGACGGGGGACCTGTTCGCGCGGGCGATCGGGGGGTAGTGGGGCGGGGGTCAGTTGTCTGAGCGAGATTCCAGGCGAGCGGCCTCTTCCGAACGACCCGCCTCGCGGAGACAGCGTGCGATGCGCGCCAGCCGGTCGGGCGCCTCGTCCTGTTCTTTCTGGACGATGCCCGCGGGCGCGGCATCGCTGACGGGGTCACCGGTTGGGGCGGCCCGGTGGCGGGCGAGCCAGCGGGCCCAGAGGCGTTCGGAGGCGATGCTGCCGGCGTCGCCCAGTCGCCCGCGCTCCTCGAGCCACCAGAAGGCCCCGGGCTGGGAGCGAAGGGCCGCGACGCCCCTCGGGTCTTCGAGGGCGCGGTCGATCCAGCGTTCGATGGCGTCGTCGTGGGCGAGTGCCTGGCGGATGACGAGCCAGTCGGCGACGAGGCGCGGGTCGGCGTCGAGCGGGGGGCCTTCCGGACTGAAGCCTTCCAGCAGGCCCTCCACGACCGCCCGCCCGCCGGGGTCCTTGGCGACGCGGGCGAGCATCGAGGGGTAGCGGTCGCGCCGGAGCCAGCGCAGGGTGGGGGTGGCGTCGTGCTCGGTGCCGGCCCGGACCCAGACGCGGACGAGGGCCTGGGCGCTGGCCTCGGCGTCTCGCCCGTCGATCAACAGGTCCATGGCGCGGTCGTGCAGGTCGCCGAGGGGCGCTTCGTGGGGGGTGGACTCGGGAGCGCCCGGGTCGAGCAGCCAGGCGAGCATGGACGCGCTGTCTCGGTAGCCGGTGTTGCGTGCGATCTCGCGCCCGGCCTGGAAGATGGCGACGGTGGGGTAGCCGTGCACGTCCCAGCGTTCGGAGGTGGCCAGCTCGTCCTCGCTCGCCTTGACCGGGAGATACCCGGCGAGGGCCTCTCGGACGCGTGGGTCGGCCCAGGTGGTGGCGTCCATGCGGTGGCAGGCCAGGCACCAGGGCGGGCCGAAGTAGACCAGCACGGGCCCGCGAGCCGACTCCAGGGCCTCGTCGATCGAGCGGCCCGACCAGGGCGAATCGGCCCCGGCCGGCTCGGGCAGGGTGTGCGTTGGTGGCAGGGTGGGCAGCGCGGCCACGGCGTGGGACGCGGGCCAGGCGAGCAGTGCGAGCGCGGTCAGGCAGATCGGGTTCATCGGGGCTCCCTCGGGGCTGTGGGCAAACACCGATGCGCCGCCCGACGCGGCCCGGCACGATTCCTAGACTCCCGCCCGATTCCAACCCGCCGGAGCCCACGATGCCTGACGCAACCGCAGAGAACGCAACCACTTCCAGCCCCGCGAGCGGCCCCAAGTCGATGGACGACATCATGTCGCTGTGCAAGCGGCGGGGTTTCGTGTACCCGGCTTCGGAGATCTACGGCGGGGTGAACGGGTTCTGGGATTACGGGCCGCTGGGGGCGCAGCTGAAGAAGAACCTGCGTGACGCGTGGTGGCAGGACGTGGTGATGGAGGGGTGCTGCGGGCAGACGGGTCCGAACGGGGAGCCGGTGCGGATCGTGCCGCTGGACTCGTGCATTATTCAGAATCCGAAGGTGTGGGAGGCGTCGGGCCACGTGGGGGGGTTCAACGACCCGATGATGGATTGTCGCGAGAGCAAGAGTCGGTACCGCGCCGACCACCTCATGGGGATGGGCGCGAAGGGCGACACCACGGGTCAGATCTACGCGTTCATCGAGAACGACGACGAGTCCTTCGAACGGGCGCTCAAGAAGCTCGGCAAGTACAAGAAGGCCGAGCTGGGGAAGGACGACGTGGACGTCTGCCCGCTCATGGACCTCAGCCCGGAGGAGCTCGCGATCACCGTCGGGCCCGACGCGAAGGAGGCGGGGACTCTGACCGAGCCGCGTTCCTTCAACCTGATGTTCAAGACGGTGCTCGGCGCGACCGGCAACATGGAGGACAACGCGGCGTACCTGCGGCCCGAGACGGCGCAGGGCATCTTCATCCACTTCAAGAACGTGGTGGACACGACGCGGGTGGGTCTGCCGTTCGGGATTGCGCAGACGGGCAAGAGCTTCCGGAACGAGGTCACGCCGCGGAACTTTACGTTCCGCTCGCGCGAGTTCGAGCAGATGGAGATCGAGTTCTTCTGCCATCCGAGCGAGGCGAAGGATTGGTACGTCTTCTGGCGGGACTGGCGGATGGCGTGGTGGCAGGGGCTGGGGCTGGCGGGGGAGAACCTGATCCTGCGCGAGCACGACTCGGACGAGCTGGCCCATTACGCCAAGGAGGGGGCGGGGACCTCGGACATCGAGTACCGCTTCCCGTTCACGTTCCCGGGGTTCGGCGAGCTGGAGGGTGTGGCGGACCGGACGGACTTCGACCTGCGTCAGCACGCGGAGCACTCGGGCCTGGGCGACAAGCTGAAGTACTTCGACCCGACGCGTGGGGAACTGGCCAAGAACGGGCAGCCCAAGGGCGAGCGGTACTTCCCGCACGTCATCGAGCCCTCGGGCGGGCTGGACCGGGGCGTGCTGGCGATCCTGTGCGAGGCGTACATCGAGGACCCGGATCGTGCGAGCGGCGTGTACATGAAGTTCCACCCGCGGGTGGCGCCGATCAAGGCCGCGGTCTTCCCGCTGGTCCGAAAAGACGGGATGCCGGAGAAGGCGGCAGAGCTGACCAAGACGCTGCGGAAGCGGTTCGGGCACCTGGGCTTCATCGAGACCGACGAGAAGCAGTCGATCGGCAAGCGGTACGCCCGGATGGACGAGGCGGGGTGCCCGTACTGCTTCACGATCGACGGGGACACGCTGTCCGACGGCACCGTGACGGTGCGCGAGCGCGACACGCAGGCGCAGGAGCGGATCGCGATGGACGAGGTCCCCGCGTTCCTGGCGGAGAAGTTGGGGCTCTGAGCGGCGTCGGCGCATCGGATGTCCCGCTGCGAGCGGGTCTCAACCGCGCCGACTCCGGGCTCGGGGCCGGTTTTCTGTCCTCGCCCGTCTAAAATCGTGGAACCGCGTAACCCGGTCCGCCGTCTGTCGGTAGGTGACTGGGAGTGCTTACCCGAAACGGACGTTCGGGGAATCCCAATACCCAGCCGCCGCGTCACCATTCTCGGCGTGGATACGAATCACCCACGCGGCGCACTCCGCCGCCCGACCCCGGGGGTCTCGCCTTGCTCAAGGTCCTTGTCGCCATCGCGATCGTCTTCGTTGTGTTCATCGGCGCCGGCGTCGCCGTGGTCACCCAGACCGACGTGCTCTCGCAGCTTCAGGGCCAGCGTGGGGGGATGGGCGAGCCCGTCCAGCTTGTCCCCGCCACGTACGGCGACCTGATGCGCACCGTGGGCGCCCCCGGCTCCATCGAGCCCAAGACCATGGCCCGCATCTCCAGCCAGGTATCCGCCGAGGTGCTCGCCCTGCCCTTCCGCGAGGGCGACTCGGTCAAGAAGGGGGACGTGCTGGTCCGGTTGGATCCGCAGGACCTCGAGGCGCGGCTGGACGCGGTGAAGGCGAACCTGAAGGCCGAGCAGGCCCGCCTGCTGGGCGCGCAGGCCTCGGAGATCCGGGCCCGCCTGCAGTTCGAGCGTCAGACCTCGCTGTTCGAGACGGGGGACGTGGCCAAGTCGGTGCTGGAGAACGCTGAGGCGGACTTCAAGGCGGCGCAGTCGAACGTGAAGGCGATCGAGGCTTCGATCGAGCGGGCCGAGGCCGACATCGCGCAGGTCGAGAAGGACCTGGAGAACACCACGATCGCGGCACCGATGGACGGCATCATCCAGCAGCTCAACACCGAGGTGGGCGAGACGGTGATCGTCGGCACCACCAACAACCCGGGCTCGGTGATCATGGAGATCGCGGACCTGTCGGAGATGCTGCTGATCGCGCAGGTGGACGAGGCGAACATCGAGCCGGTCCGCGAGGGGCAGGAGGCGATCGTCTACATCAACGCGTACAACGACCGTGCGTTCTCGGGCACGGTGTCCAAGCGCGGGCTGAAGCGTCAGGTCGCCGCGGACGGCACCGGGTACTTCGAGATCGAGATCGCGATCGACGCCGACGAGTCCGACCGGCTCTTCTCGGGGCTCACGGCCTCGACGGACATCGTGGTCGAGTCGTTCTACGACGTGATCGTGGTGCCTTCGCAGGCGGTGGTCGAGCGTCTGATCGACGAGCAGCCCAGGCACGTGCGTGAGTCGGAGCTGGTCCCGGAGAACAAGACGCACACCCACATCGTCTACGTCGAGCGGGACGGCAAGGCGTACGCCACGCCGGTCGAGACGGGCCCCTCCTCGCTCACCCAGACCGCGATCTTCGCCGGTCTCGAGGAGGGCGAGCGTGTGGTCGCGGGCCCCGTGCGTGTGCTGACGACCATCTCGCACGACATGGCCATCCGTGACCGTGACGCCGAGCCGGAGAATGCCCGTGCCGATGCGGACGAGTCGGCCGGTGACGAGGCCGTGAGCGACGAGACCGGCAGCGAAGAGTCCGGGTCCGGCGAGGACGAGGGGTCGGGCGAGGACGAGACGAGCGGCGAGGCCGCCGAACCCGCGCAGGAAGGCTGACACGTGCCCGTCATTGAGATCACGGACCTGCACAAGGTCTACAAGGTGGGCGAGGAACGCGTGCACGCACTCCGCGGCGTGGACCTGGCGATCGAGCGCAACGAGTTTGTCGCGATCATGGGGGCCTCGGGCTCGGGCAAGTCCACGCTCATGAACATCCTCGGCTGCCTCGACAAGCCGACCAAGGGCGTCTACCTGCTCAACGACACGCCGACGCACAAGATCGGCATGTCGGCGCTGGCGCAGGTCCGCAACGAGGAGATCGGCTTCATCTTCCAGTCGTTCGAGCTGCTCAACCGGGCCTCGGCGCTCAAGAACGTGATGCTGCCGATGCTCTACTCCGCCTCGCGCCTGTTCACCGCCAGGAAGCGGGCGAGGCGGGCGCTCGAGCGTGTCGGCCTCGCCGACCGCATGGGGCACCGGCCCAACCAGCTCTCCGGCGGGCAGCGCCAGCGTGTCGCGGTCGCCCGCGCCCTGGTCAACGACCCGGCCATTCTGCTGGCCGACGAGCCGACGGGCAACCTCGACTCGACGACCACCACCGAGATCATCCAGCTCTTCAAGGAGCTGCACGACACCGGGCAGACCATCATCATCGTCACGCACGAGGAGGACGTCGCCGGGCACGCCCAGCGGATCGTCCGCCTGATGGACGGCAAGGTCATCTCGGACCACCCCACCGACGAGGACCCGGTGCACCGCGACTGGCTCCGCACCATGGCCGAGGGTCACACCACCCACTTCGATACCGCGCCGAGCGGGGACCCAGGTGAGCAGCCCGGCGAGCCGGTCAACGTGATCTCCAAGACCCTGGAAAACCAGGCGTCCACCGCGCCGGCCGCCAATGGGCATGCCAACGGGCACGCGAACGGACACGCGGCGGGCGAGGTCACGCCGAAGCCGTCGCCAGAGCAGGAAGGGGCCACGTCGTGAACCCGGTCGCCATCATCCTGAAGCCGTTGCTCTTTGTCGTCCGCGTGGCCGTGCAGACGGTCTTCCTCGCGCTCGGCCAGATCTGGGCGAACAAGACGCGCTCGGTGCTGACCTGCCTGGGCATCATCTTCGGCGTGGGCGCGGTCATCGCGACGGTCGGGCTGCTCGGCGGGATGAAGGGCTTCGTGCTCAAGGAGTTCGAGAACCTGGGCGCCCGCAAGATGTGGGTGTGGGGGTACGTGCCCGAGGAGCTGCGCTCCACCATGAGCTGGTCCGAGGCGCGGATCTCGTCCTACGAGACCGCCACCATCCTCGACTACGCCCCGGCGGTGTCCTCGCTCACGCCCATGTCCGACCGGAGCTGGGACGTCTACTACGACGGCAAGACCATCCGCGGGGTCGAGGTCACCGGCATCTGGCCGGAGTGGCACGAGATCGAGGACCGCACGATGATCTACGGGCGGCCGTTCTCGCAGATCGACATCGACGAGCGCCGCCAGGTCTGCCTGGTCAACGAGGCCGCGGTCGAGGAGCTCGGGCTCGACACCGACCCGAGCGGCGACTTCGTGATCGTGCGTGGGCGACGGTTCCTGATCGTCGGGCTGGTCGAGACCAAGGCGGTCTCGGTCTTCCAGGGCGGGGGTGACTCGCAGGCCGAGATCTTCATCCCGTTCGAGACGCACAAGATGCTCGACCCGTACTCGTGGACGGTGCTGGTGATGCAGCTGTCAACGCCGGACAAGGCGGCCGACGCCGAGGCGGAGGTCCGGGCCTTCCTGCGTCGGCATCGCGAGATCGACCCGGGCGACCCCGACACGTTCCGCATCGAGATCCTGCAGAACGCGATCGAGGACTTCAACAACATCGCGCGGGTCGCGACGCTGGGGGGCGGCTTCGTCGCGGCCATCTCGCTCTTCGTGGGCGGTATCGGCATCATGAACATCATGCTGGTCTCGGTCTCGGAGCGGACGCGCGAGATCGGGCTGCGCAAGGCCGTGGGGGCCAAGCCGCCGGTCGTGCTGCTGCAGTTCCTGGTCGAGGCGGTCACGCTGTGCGTGGTCGGCGGGCTGATCGGGCTCGCGATCGGGCAGGGGGGCATCCTCGCGCTGCGTGCGGCGGTGGACTGGATGTCCGAGGCTTCCGTCCCGCCCTCGGTGATCGCGGGCGCGATCGCCGTGACCGGTGCCACCGGCGTGATCTTCGGCATGTTCCCGGCCATCAAGGCCGCCCGTCTCAATCCCATCGACGCGCTGCGACACGAGTAACCCCCGCCAGCCCCAGACAGACAGGAGCACACGCGTGCCCACGCCATCGCTGCCGACCCGTCCCACCGCGACCGCCGCCCTGCTGCTGAGCCTCGTGACGCTCTCCGGCGTCGGCTGTTCCAATCCCTTCTCGTCCGGCCCGCTCGACTTCGACACGCGCGTGACCGAGGCCGACACCAACCGGGTGCGCTCGCTCAACCTGGATTCCTACCGGGCCGAGACGCTCGACGAGGCGGTGCAGACCGAGTCCGACCCGCAGCGGACCATCGAGCGAGCCCTCGCCCGCGGCGAGGTCGATTCGGGCGAGCCGATCGAGCTGACCATCGAGGAGGTCCGGGCCGCGACGCTGGCCAACAACCTCGAGCTCAACGTCTCTCTGGTCAACCCGGCGATCTCGTCGCAGCAGGTCCGTGCCGAGGAGGGGCGGTTCGAGGCCGCGTTCACGCTCGACGCGACCTGGACCGAGACCGACCAGCCGACCGCCTCGACGCTGTCGGGCTCGCAGACGCGGTCGCAGTCGGTCACGCCGGGCCTGACGGTCCCGCTGCGGACCGGGGGCACGGCCTCGGTGACGCTGCCCTTCAACCGCTTCGAGACCGACAACTCGTTCGCGACCCTCAACCCCTCTTCCAACGCCGACCTGCAGTTCTCGCTGTCGCACAACCTGCTGCGCGGGGCCGGGCGCCGGGCGACCACGCACTCCCTGCGGATTGCGCACTACAACCTGCAGATCTCGCAGGCGCAGACCAAGCTGGCGGTGATCCGCCAGCTCGCCGCGGCCGACCGGGCCTACTGGCGGCTGTACGCCGCCCAGCGCGCCCTGGACGTGCGGGTGCAGCAGTACGAGCTGGCGCGCGAGCAGTACGACCGGGCCGTGCGTCTGTTCGACGCGGGCCAGACCGCCCAGATCGAGGTTGTCCGGTCGCAGTCGGGGCTGGCCGATCGGGTGGAGCAGGTCATCCGGGCCCAGAACACGGCGCTGCTGGCCGAGCGGACGCTCAAGCGTCTGCTGAACCTGCCCGGTCTGGACGTGGATTCCGCGGCCCCGATCGTTGCGCTCTCGCCGCCCGACCCGGTCCGCTACCGGTTCGATGTCGGCGAGCTCGCGAGCGCCGCGATCGACAACCGCATGGAGATGCTGGAGCTGGAGCTCCGACTGGCGTCCGACGCCGCGACCGAGGCGCTGGCCCGCAACAACGCGCTGCCGCTGCTGGCGATGAATTACACCTACCGCATCAACGGGCTCGGCGGGACGGAGGGCGACGCCTTCTCCTCGCTGGAGGACAACAACTTCGAGGACTGGTCCATCGGGCTGAGTTCCGAGATCCCGCTGGGCAACGAGGAGCGGAAGGCGGAGATCACCCGGGCGGTGCTGACCCGCCTGCAGCGTCTCGCCTCGCGCGAGGACCGGGCGCAGTCGATCACCAAGGAGGTCTACGACGCCGCGGACACGCTGGCGTCGAACTGGCAGCGCATCCTCGCGGCCCGTGAGTCGGTGATCCTCAACACCCGCCTGCTCGAGGCCGAGCGGAACCAGTTCGAGAACCAGGCCAACACCGCGACGGACGTGCTCGACGCCGACACCCAGCTCGCCCAGGCCCGCCTGACCGAGATCGACGCGATCGTGGAGTACCAGATCGCCCAGATCGATCTGGCGTTTGCCACCGGCACGCTGCTCGGGGCGGCGAAGATCGAGTTCGAGACCCCGACCGAGGACGCCGACCGCCTCATTCCTGAGTCGTACGAGCGTCAGCGGTGGTACCACCCCGCATCGGGGATTCTGCCGGTCGATTCGGACCCGGAGACGGTGCCTCCGCTCGATCCGGAGGCGTTGCCGGGGGCCGAAACGGACGCGGAGTCAGGCGGCGCGTGAGGCCGGCGCAAAGCCCGCATGAAGTCTCACGAATTGGGGCACCTCTGGTCAACCGGGGCGTGTTCGTGTCCGATGCTCAGGGCATGCCACACCACGCCGCCAGCGAGACCGCAGGGAACGACACCATTGCCCCCCTCGAATCGGCGGATGCTTCTCCTGCTTCGGCACTCGCGCACCCGGCTTCGGGCATCATCGAGCTCCTGGGCATGGCCGTGGACGCCAACGAGCTCGCGGCCAGGATCCAGGCGGGAGAGGGCAACGACCTCAACGGCCTGATCCAGCGGGCGATCGACGAACGCCCGACACTCGACTCCATCGCCTCCCTCAAGACCGCGGCCTGACCCGCCTCTACGCTTCACTCCGCACGGCTCCACACGCCCAGACCCGAAAGGCACACCCATGAAGGGCGTCATCCTCGCTGGCGGGCTCGGCTCACGCCTCCGCCCCCTCACGCTGGTCACCAACAAGCACCTGCTGCCGGTCTACGACCGCCCGATGGTCTACTACCCCATCCAGACCCTGGTCGAGGCCGGGATCACCGAGGTGCTCGTCGTCACGGGCGGCGAGCACGCGGGCGACTTCCTCAAGCTGCTCAAGAACGGCAAGCAGCTCGGCCTCACCCACCTCGAGTATGCCTATCAGGAGGGCGAGGGCGGGATTGCCGATGCGCTCCGGCTGGCCGAGGACTTCGCCGACGGCGACCCGATCGCGGTCGTGCTGGGCGACAACATCATCGAGGGCTCGATCAAGCACGCCGTGGAGGCCTACAAGGCCCAGGGCGGTGGCGCCAAGGTGCTGCTCAAGCAGGTGCCCGACCCGCACCGCTTCGGGGTTGTCCGATTTCACAACGACGACAGTGGGGGGGGGATCGCCGAGATCATCGAGAAGCCCAAGGACCCGCCCTCCGATCTCGCGGTGACCGGGTTCTACTTCTATGACGCGCGCGTGTTCGACATTTGCAACGGGCTCGAGCCCTCCAAGCGGGGCGAGCTCGAGATCACCGACGTGAACAACAACTACCTGAACCGGGGCGAGCTCACCCACGACACGCTCGAGGGCTGGTGGACCGACGCCGGCACCATCGAATCGCTGTACCGGGCCACGCGCCTCGTCGCCGAGAAGGCGGGCGACACGGGCGGCGGTCCGGCGGCGCACGACGCGCCGGCGCAGGCGGGGCGGGCCTGATGGCGCTCACGCTGCGAGGCATCCCAAAGGCCGCCGGTTCGGGCTTCGCTGAGGCGCACGCCCAGGCGAAGGCCGAGGGCACCCCGATCCTGCTCCCGCTGGCGTACTACACCGATGACCGCGGCTTCTCGCTGATGAACCTGTTCACCGGCGTGCTGGAGGGCGGGCAGTCCAACGTCTCGACCCAGCACCCCGGCGTGGTGAAGGCCTGGCACCGGCACGCCAAGCAGACCGATTTCTGGGTCTGCACGCACGGGCACCTGAAGGTCGGCGTGCACGATCAGGAGTCCGACACCGCCTGGCAGGCGGTGATCGGCGAGCGGAACCCGGCCTGCGTGGTCATCCCGCCGACGCTGTGGCACGGGGCGGCGACGGTGGGCAATTCGCCCGCGACGCTGCTGTACTACGTCACGCACGCGTTCAACCCGGACGAGCCGGACGAGGAGCGTCGCCCGCACGACGTGCCCGCCGCGTTCCCGTGGCACGTGCAGCACCGCTGAGCCCCCCCCCTTTCCCTCCTCCCCCCTTCCCTAAAGCGGTCAGACACGGGCGATTCCCCTTTCGCGTGCCCGCTGCGCTAGGCTCCGAGGCGAGTTCACTCTCCTCAAGCCACGAAGGCCTCACGTGACGACTTCACCCGATCCCGCTCAATCCATCGCCGTGGACGCCCCGACGCGTGTGCACGAATCCGTGCTCGAGCTGCTTCCCGGCCTCGACAACCCCACGCCGCTGGTGCGTGTCCGCGGCTCGCTCGACGGCGCAGGGATCGACCTGCCCGAGTACAGCCTGTACGCCAAGCTGGAATGGCTGAACCCGTTCGGGTCGGTGAAGGACCGCATCGCCGCGTCCCTGATCGCCGACCTCGAACATCGTGGCGAGCTGGACGGCGAGCAGGCGATTCTCGAGCCCACGAGCGGAAACACGGGGCTGGCGCTGGCCCTGGTCGCGGCGGCCAAGGGCTACCCGATGCACGCCATCGTGCCCGAGAAGGCCCCGCTGACCAAGAAGGCGCTGCTGCGTCTGGCCGGTGCGACGCTGGAGACGCTCCCGCGTGACGCCGCGCCGGCTCCCGGGCACCGCGACGCGGGCGTGAGCCACGCCTCGGGCAAGCTCGAGGCCGAGCCCGGTCGGTACGCCTTCGCGAACCAGTACGCCAACGACGCCAACATCGACGCCCACTTCGAGAGCACGGGCCCCGAGATCTGGCGACAGACCGAGGGGCGCATCACGCACCTGTTCGCTTCGCTGGGCACCACCGGCACCATCGTCGGCACCGCGCGTTATCTCAAGCAGCAGAACCCGGACGTGCGTGTCGTCTGTGTCGTGCCCGATGCCGATCACGACGTGCCGGGCGTGCGCACCAGGGCCCAGCTCGCCTCCGACGAATTGCTTGACGAGTCGGTGATCGACGAGTTCATCGAGGTGGAGCACACCGTCGCGTACGACGCGGCGCTCGACGCCGCTCGGCGTGATGCCCTGCTCGCGGGCCCGTCGGCGGGGCTGATCCTCGAGGGGGCGCGCCGTGTGCTGAAACGCGATGCGCCTGAGTCCGGCTGCGGCGTCATGATCTTCTGCGACGACGCCCTGAAGTACATCGACCACTTCCTCAAGCACCGCCCCGACCTGGCGGAGGGCACCACGCCCTGACCCCCCCCCGCCCCCCCCTCCCCCCCCTC
>Ga0209273_10001149_pt1 | contig 25900 bp, 22 predicted proteins | sample tdAd471_FD_187126 | JGI IMG/M metagenome (GOLD analysis project Ga0209273, IMG submission 187126) | Marine sediment microbial communities from the Atlantic coast under amendment with organic carbon and nitrate - tdAd47.1 (SPAdes)... | ecosystem: Environmental > Aquatic > Marine > Coastal >...
GGGATGCCGCGCGCTTTACAGGTGTGGACGGCCCGCGCGGGCTCGATCCTGTCGCTCTTGGCGAACGGCTCGACGCGGTGGGCCGCGACAAAGACCGAGCGCCCACGGATAAGCGCGCCGCCGCGCTTGATATCTTCAAGGCCGCCGACGAAGCGGCCATCGAGCAAGCACGCGCGCGGCTCAAATCAGGCACGCCGGGGATCAACGTAGCGCGGGGTCTATCCGCGGCGCGCGATGTGATCGTCGACATGGTCTATCGCTTTACCCGCGCCTATGGCGTTCATCCAGAAAGCGCCACCGATGCCGAGGCGATGGGCATCGCTGCCGTAGGCGGTTATGGCCGCGACACGCTGGCGCCTTTTTCCGACATCGATCTTTTGATTATCCATCCCTACAAGCGCACGCCTTGGGCAGAGAGCGTTGCCGAGTACATGCTGTACATGATGTGGGACATGGGCCTGAAAGTGGGTCACGCCACACGGTCGATTGACGATTGCATTCGCCTTGCCAAACAAGACCTGACAATCCGCACCTCGCTTCTCGAGGCGCGCTATGTGGCCGGTGAGCGCACATTGATTGACGAGCTTAAGGAACGGTTTTGGTCCGAGATTGCCGATAACACCGGTGCGGAATTTGTTACGGCGAAGCTCAAAGAGCGCGACCGGCGCCACGAACGCATCGGTAACTCGCGCTACATGGTCGAGCCGAACCTAAAAGACGGCAAGGGCGGATTGCGCGATCTTCATACGCTTTATTGGATTGCGAAGTACCTGGATCAGGTGGGCGAAAGCGCCGAATTGGTAGACGCAGGTCTGCTGACTGCAATGGAATTCAACACCTTCAAACGCGCAGAGGCCTTTTTGTGGGACGTGCGATGCCACCTTCATTTCACCGCAGGCCGTGCCGAAGAACGGCTCAATTTTGATCTACAGCCACAACTTGCCGAAATAATGGGGTATACAGATCAACCCGGGCTTCCCGCCGTTGAAGCCTTCATGAAAAACTACTTTCTGGTGGCAAAGGACGTCGGAGGCCTCACGCGGATTATTTGCGCGGGGCTTGAGCTCCGTGAGCAGAAAAAGGGCCCGCGCCTGCCGAAGTTTCTAAGCGGGTTTGGCTGGGGGATCGAAGCGTCGGGCTTTACGCTCGAAAAAGGGCGCATCACTGTGGCGCGTCCTGACGTCTTTAAGAAAGATCCGGTGAACCTTGTCCGGCTCTTTCATATTGCCGATGAAAAGGATCTCCTGATCCATCCTGCCGCGCTGCGGCTCGTCACGCAGTCGCTTGACTTGATCGACGACGATCTGCGCGCTAGCGACGAGGCAAATCAGCTTTTCATCGATATCCTGGCTTCAAAACGCGATCCTGAACGCATTTTGCAACGCCTCAATGAGGCCGGCGTCTTCGGAGAATTTCTCCCGGATTTCGGCCGGATCGTCGCGCGCATGCAATTCAATATGTATCACCACTTTACCGTGGATGAGCATTTGATCCGCGCCATCGCCGAGCTCGCCGCCCTTGAACGGGGTGAACGCGAAGACGAAATCCCTGGCGCGAGGGCGATTATGAAGAAGGTTGCCAATCGCAAGCTTCTCTATCTCGCGGTGCTGTTGCATGACATTGCAAAGGGTCGACCGGAAGATCATTCCGAAGCGGGCGCAATGGTTGCCGAAGAGCTGGGCGCGCGATTTGGGTTTACTAAGGCCGAAACCGCGACCATCGCCTGGCTTGTGCGTTGCCATCTTGTGATGAGTATGGTGGCGCAGAAGCGGGACATATCAGATCCGAAGACCATCAAGGACTTCGCTAAGTTTGCTCAGAGCCCGGAGCGATTGCGGCTTCTTTATCTCCTCACCATTGTTGACATTCGCGCCGTAGGCCCGGGCACCTGGAATGCGTGGAAAGGGCAGCTTTTGCAGAGCCTCTATGAAGAGACGCTCGGCGCGTTGCCTGGTGGCGCAGGCAATGCAGGCCATGAAGCACGATTGGAAGATGCGCGAGAGGCGTTGCGCGCTGCGCTACGCCATTGGAAGCAAGACGCGATTGAGCGCGCAGTTACCCGTCACAACGATGCCTATTGGCTGGGCCTTGATGGCGAAACGCAAGTGCGTCAGGCACACCTTTTGCGCGACGCGGATGTGCGTCAGGAAGCGGGCGAACCCGCCTATGCCTTTGATGCAACGACCGTCAAAGGCGAAGGAACGACAGAACTCACCGTCATCGCAACTGATCGCGTCGGACTTTTTGCAGCGCTTACGGGCGCCATCGCCGCATCGGGTGCAAATGTTCTCGAAGCAAAAATATTCACCACCAATGACGGGCTTGCGCTCGATACGTTCCTCATTCAAGGCGCAGGCGGGTTTCCCATCGAAGACAAGCAGGGCATCGCGCGCCTCAAACGCGCAGTTGAGCGTGCTGCGCTTGAGTTCGAAGGTGCTGCGCCCCAAGTCCCGCACCGCAAACTCAAAAGCCGCGAACGGATTTTCGAGGTTGCAAGCTCGGTCAGTTTCGACCACGACGCATCGGACACCTACACCGTTGTGGAAGTGAACAGCCGCGATCGGGCGGGCTTGCTTCACGACATTGCGCAGTCATTTGTCAACGAGCGCCTGTCTGTGGGCTCGGCGCACGTTTCCACATTTGGTGAGGCCGCGGTGGACGTCTTCTATGTGCGCGATCGGTTTGGTCTCAAATTAACGCCGGGCGCGCATCTTACCAAGATCACTGAAGCCCTCACCGAAGCTGCGGGTTAACAATTCCGGGCCTTGCGCGCGCCGCATTTCCTCAGTAGCCCTTTAAGGGCAGTAAGGCGCGAAGGGGCTCCTCGCATGAACCTATTCAAAGGCGCCGCCACAGTTGGCGGTATGACCATGATCAGCCGAGTGCTGGGGTTCGTGCGCGACATCTTGATTGCAACCTTCCTTGGCACGGGGCCCGTGGCGGACGCGTGGGTTGTTGCGTTCCGGTTTCCCAACCTCTTCCGGCGGGTCTTCGCGGAAGGCGCGTTTAACTCGGCTTTTGTTCCGCTCTATTCCAAGCGGCTTGAAGGCGAAGGGCCGACGGCCGCGAAGTCATTCGCAGAGGAAGCGCAAGCCGGGCTTGGTTCGGTACTGCTCATCTTCACGGTGGTCGTGGTCATTTTTATGCCATGGGCGATGATCGCTCTCGCACCTGGATTTTTGTTTGGCCAGGGCGAGGCATTCGATCTAGGCGTTGCATTTAGCCGTATCGCAAGCGGAGAGGTGCCGGACAAATACGCCCTAACGGTACTCTTCACGCGCATAACTCTGCCCTATCTGTTCTTCGTCTCGATGGTGGCGCTTTTATCGGGCATCCTGAATTCCATCGGGCGTTTCCTTCTGGCTGCTGCGGCGCCCGTTCTGCTCAACGTGGTTCTAATCGCGGCACTGCTCTTCCTAACGCCCTACTTGCCCAGCGCCGGGCATGCCCTCGCCATTGGCGTCTTCGTTGCAGGCATTGCGCAGCTAGTGGCGCTCATCTGGGGGTGCCGCCGCGCAGGCGTTATGCCCGCGCCGCAAAGGCCCCTGTGGACACCGCGCGTCAAACGGCTCGTAACGCTTGGTGTGCCGGGTGTGATTGCCGCGGGGATTACCCAGATCAACATCGTGATCGGAACTCTGATCGCGACGCTCGAAGCAGGCGCCGCATCGCTTCTCTATTATGCCGATCGCATCTACCAATTGCCGCTGGGGATCATCGGCGTTGCTATGGGCGTTGTGCTGTTGCCGGATCTTTCCCGCCGCTTACGCGCAGGGGACGAAGCTGGCGCACGGCAAAGTCAAAACCGCGCCATGGAATTTTCCATGATTTTGACGATCCCTGCGGCGGTAGCACTCGCAATCATCCCCTTATCCGTTGTCGTCGTTTTGTTTGAGCACGGAGCATTCATGCGGGCCGACGCACAAGGTGCAGCGGCGGCGGTGACGGCATTTGCCTTTGGTTTGCCGGCGTTCGTCATGATCAAAATATTCCAACCGGGATTTTTTGCGCGCGAAGATACGCGCACGCCCATGTTCTATGCCGCCGCTCAGACGGCTGTAAACATTGTCTTGAGCGTTATCCTTTTCCGCGTCATTGGGTTTGTGGGGATTGCAATCGCCACCAGTGCGGGCGCATGGATCAATACACTTTTGCTGGCCTCTCGCTTGCGCCGCGACGGGTATCTAAATTTCGACAAGCGCCTGCGAACGCGCCTGCCACGCATCACGCTGGCAAGCATCGCCATGGGCGCCGCACTTTGGTTTTTGCAGCCCTACCTTCTGTTGTATCTGGATGCCGGTCTTTGGCAAGGAGTGGGTGTGCTGGCGCTGATGGTGCTCTCGGGGCTCTTGGTCTACGGCGCAATGGTGCTTTTGCTTGGCGCGGCGAAAATCTCCGAAATCAGAACGGCAATTAGTCGCTAGTGCGCTTTGCGAAGCGCCGCGTCCAAGTCATCATATAGATCATCAACATTCTCGATCCCGGCGGAGAGTCGAATAAGATCGCGCGGGGTTGCGGTCTCTGTGGTCTCAATCGATGCCCGATGCTCAATCAAGCTTTCGACCGATCCTAGCGAGGTCGCGCGGATCCATACCTCCGCATTCGCAACAGTTTGGATGGCCGCCGCCTCCCCGCCTTTAACGCGGATCGACATCATGCCGCCAAAGCCGCCTTCCATTTGCTTTGCGGCCACCAAATGCCCTGGATGGCAATCAAGGCCGGGGAAGAGCACCTGAGCGACATGCGGATGGGCCTCTAGTCGTTGCGCGAGAATGGAAGCGTTTTCGCAATTGGTCTTTACACGGATGGCAAGGGTGCGCATACCGCGCAGTAGCATCGCGGCTTCCACGGGACCCGGCACCGCTCCTTGCTGGTGGCGAACCTGCGAGATGCATTCCCACCATTCGTCCTTGGCTTTTGTGATCAAAAGCCCAGCGAGCACATCTGAATGGCCATTGAGATATTTAGTTGCAGAATGCATGACAATGTCGGCGCCGAGGGCGAGCGGCCGTGTCAAAATGGGCGAGGCGCAAGTGGAATCAATTGCCAGCTTGGCACCGGCGTCCTTGGCAATCTCTGCCGCACCTGCAATATCCACAATCGTCCACATGGGGTTGGCGGGTGTTTCGAACCAAAGAAGTTTCGTGACGCCTGGCCGAACGGCCTTTCGTATGGCGTCCAGATCGCCGCCATCCACAAACGTCACCTCAAGGCCCCATTCGCGCGCGGACCCTTTCAACCAACTGTAAAGTTCGTAGTAGATGACTTCTCCAACCACCACATGATCACCGGGGCGCAACGTTTGAAAGACAGCGGTCGATGCCGCCATACCGCTCGCAAATAAAAGCGCATCTTCACCGCCTTCCAGCTTGGTCATCACATTTTCCACGGGCGTAAAGCTCGGATTGCTCCAACGCGTATAGACCTGACCGCGGCTGTATTTTGTATCTTTGTCGCGCTCGTATGTGGTCGCTGTATAGATCGGCGGCACCACGGCGCCCGTTTCCCGATCTATGGAATGAAGCGCTTGGGCAACGAGCGTCTCTGGCTTGAGGTCAGGGCGGGTCATGATGGCTCCGTCGGGGTCGTGGCATTTGGTTGACTTCGAGGCGCGCGGGAGTACGATCCCGCCCACCTCGGGAGATTGACCATGATTAGCAGGCCTCACAAGCCTCATATCCACATCGCAGCTCTGCGCCACGAAGCGGTTTGCGCGCGGCCATGGCAATCTGCGCAAGGGGTCTGGCGCTGCTGTTTCTAAGCCTCGTGTTTTTCGCTTCAAATTCGTAAGATTGCGGCGCGCCGGCGATGCGCGCCTCATGTGGAGTTCGCCATGTCCAATACCGACCAGACCTATTCCGGCCCCGAGCGCGTCTTTTCCGGCGTCCAGCCAAGCGGAAACTTAACGCTCGGCAACTATCTCGGCGCGATTAAGCGTTTTGTGGAAATGCAAGACAGCCACGACAGCATTTATTGCGTTGTGGATTTGCACGCGATCACCGTGTGGCAGGAACCGGCCGACTTGAAACGCGCAACGCGCGAAGTGACCGCGGCCTATATGGCGGCGGGGCTCGATCCCAAGCGCTCGATCCTGTTCAACCAGTCAAAGGTGCTTGCGCATTCGGAACTCGCATGGATCTGCAATTGTGTGGCGCGCATGGGTTGGATGGAGCGCATGACCCAGTTCAAGGAAAAATCCGGCAAGCACAAAGAGCGCGTGTCGCTAGGGCTCTTTGCTTACCCCGCGCTCATGGCCGCCGACATTCTCGCTTACAAGGCAACGCATGTGCCGGTGGGAGAGGATCAGAAGCAGCACGTTGAGCTCAGCCGCGATATCGCTCAGAAATTCAACAGCGATTACGAGCGTCCAGGGTTCTTTCCTTTGCCTGAGCCGATCATCCAAGGCGTCGCGACGCGGGTGATGAGCTTGCGCGATGGGTCCAAGAAAATGTCAAAATCCGATCCGTCGGATCTTTCTCGCATCAATTTGACCGACGATCACGACGCGATCGCCACAAAGTTCCGCAAAGCAAAAACCGATCCCGAGCCGCTTCCCGGTCACGAGGATGGCCTCAAAGGCCGGCCCGAGGCACGGAACCTATTGGGGATATATGCGGCGCTGGCGGACGAGCCGCTTGTTTCCGTGCTCGATAAGTTTGCGGGGGCTCAATTCTCGCAACTGAAGAACGAGCTTACGGAGGTAACAATCGCCAAGCTTTCCCCGATCACAGAAGAAGCCGCGCGGCTTATGCAGGAGCCGGACGAGATCGACCGTGTTCTCGAAGACGGTGCTGCCCGCGCTCGCGCCATCGCTGATCCGATTATGGCCGAGGTGCGCGACATTATTGGGTTTGTGTAAGGCTCATGGAGCGTGGCGAGATCGCAAATGCCGTAGGGGCGATGCTTCAGGCGTTGCAAGCCGGGATGCTGGAAAGAGCGCGCACAGAAGCCCAGGCGATTTTGCAACATTCGCCCGGTGAACCAAACGCAAACATCGTATTGGCACGACTAAATGTGGATGAAGGCAATCCTGCAGAGGCAATCCTTCATCTTCGCGTCGCTCAGCAAGCCATCCCCGATCACCCGCATGTTTTGAACATGCTGGGGGTGGCGCATCGACAGCTAGGCAATGAAAGCGAAGCGCGAACATCACTAGAGCGTGCCGTTGCGCTGAATAGTTCATTTCTTGATGCGCTATTAAACCTTGGCCAGCTAGGGCTCGATTACGGTCGACTGGAAGACGCAAAGCATCAATATGCGTCCGCGCTCGCGATTGATCCTGAAAATGGCGTGGCGCTAACGGGGTTGGCGCGCGCGCAGCTGCTTTCGCACATTTATGAAGAAGCGCGCGAAACCGCTGAAAAAGCAATAAAGCAAGACCCCGGACGCCACCTGGCGAAACTCACGCTGGCCGCAGCGCAGTTGCGGCTCGCGGATTTTGAAAGCGCGCTTAAAACCGCGGGCGCGCTTGCCGAGGAAGCCGACTTGTCAGCGGACGACCGCGCATACGCAGCGGGGCTTGCCGCAGACGCAAACGACCGCCTCGGCCGTTACGATGCGGCGTATGAATACTACCAGCGTGCGAATGATCTGCAGGCAGAAGGATTTTCCAACCTTCAGGACGCCGATGCGTCACCATTTTCGCCAAAGCGAATTTCATCGCTTGCAAACCACCTAAAGCAAGGGGCGCAGATCAAAGCGCCACTTTGCGGCGAAGAAGAATTGATGCCGGTGTTTCTTGTGGGGTTCCCCCGATCTGGGACGACTTTGCTTGAGCAAGTCCTTATGAGCCATCCAAGAGTAGAGAGCTTTGGTGAGCATGCGGCGCTTGGAACAACATGCGCCGAGCTTTTTGTGGCGAATGATAAGTACGCGGCATTTGGTGCGATGGATGAAGCCGCCGCGGCATCTTTCCGGGCGACCTATTGGCGCGAGGTTGACGCCCTGGGCGAGCTTGCGTCCGGCCGTATCTTTATGGACAAGCTGCCGCTGAACGTTGTCTTTCTGCCAGCCATTGCCAAGATATTCCCCCGTGCGAAGATTGTTTTCGCAATGCGCGATCCGCGGGACGTTGTTGTTTCATGCTTCCAGCAAAGATTTGGCATGAATGTCGCCATGTCCCAGTTGCGTTCGATCGACAACGCCGCCGCGTATTACGATCATGTCATGGGCCTTGCCATGGCAACCCGCGAACGCACCGATCTCGATCTGATTGAGGTTAAGTACGAAAGTGTCGTTCATGACCTAGAGGCCGAGGCGCGGCGCGTCGTTCAATTCTTGGGTCTCGATTGGGATCCCGCCATTCTTGCGTATAGAGACCTTGCGCGTGTGCGCATGATCGAAACGCCGTCTGCCATGCAAGTGGTTGAGCCGATCTACTCGCGGGCACAAGGTAAATGGCAAAACTACGAGAACCACTTGGCCCCGGCGTTGAGCCGTCTTGATCCGTGGATTAAGCAATTTGGCTACGCATAACATTGTCTGTGTGATACCAAATGGCCATGAACACAGGTACTGTTTCTCTTGAAATTCAATCGATGCTGCATGCCCTGGAGGCAGGGCAGAAAGATGATGCGCGAGCGCAGGCGCAGTCCATTTTGGGGCGTGCGCCCGGGGAGCCTAACGCATCGCAGGTTCTCGCGATGTTGCTTTTACAAGAAGGAAAGGCGCGGGACGCCCTTCCCCATCTTGAGGCTGCGGACCGCGCGGCGCCTCACCATCCGCCGATCCTCAATATGATGGGATCAGCACTTAAACGACTTGATCGAATAGATGACGCGCGAGAGCAATTTGGACGTGCCATTGCGCAGGACGCGCAGTTCATTGATGCAAGGCTCAATTTGGCGCAATTGGATTTCGACGAAGCCCGAATTGAAGATGCGAAAAGTAGCTACGACTTCGTCTTGGATTTACAACCGAACAACGTTACGGCAATTGTTGGGCGAGGCCGCGTCGCCCTTGCACTGCATGAAACCGAGCAGGTGCGTGACTTGATGGAGCAAGCCTTGCGCCTGCAGCCGGGGCATGGCCTAGCATCGCTGACACTTGCAGCAGCCTATCTTCGATTAGAGGAATTTGAATCTGCCGTCGAGCTGGCGTTGCCGCTTGTTACCGAAGATCAATTGAGCGCCATCAATCGCGCCTATGCCGCGGGTCATGTTGCAGATGCTTACGATAGGCTTGGTTTATACGACAAGGCATTTGAACACTACGCTCTCGCCAATGATCTGCAAGCTGATCAGTTTGAAAACTTTGGTTCATTCGACGCTTCGCCCTTTAGTCCGGCGGTTGTTGAAAATCTATCCAGGCATCTGGAAAGCGCCACGACAATCTCTGTTCCGCCCTGCGGTGCTGGAGCGCGGATGCCTGTTTTCTTGGTGGGCTTCCCGCGTTCGGGAACGACCTTGATCGAGCAAATCTTGATGAGCCACCCCAAGATCACAAGTTTTGATGAGCATACAGCGCTTAGTGACACGTGTTTCGATCTCTATGTGGGAGACGATGCGCTCAACAAATTTGATGAACTGGACGAACACGCATGCGCTGACCGGCGCGATAGATATTGGCAAGAAATCAATAAACTGGGTGAATTGGACGACGATGCGGTTTTTCTAGACAAGCTACCGCTGAATTCAGTTTTTCTACCTGCCATCGCCAAGATTTTCCCGCGCGCCAAAGTGCTCTTTGCGTTGCGTGATCCCAGAGACGTAGTGCTTTCATGCTTTCAGCAGCGCTTTGGCATGAATGTGGCCATGTACCAACTTTTGTCGTTGGAAACGGCGGCGCAATATTACGATGCAACAATGAAACTCGCGATGAAGGCGCGATCGATGAATGAATTTGCATTACAGGTCGTTCGCTATGAAACGGTTGTCGCGAACACAGAAGACGAAGCCCGTCGGGCAATTGAATTCATAGGGCTGGAGTGGGACCCGGCAGTCATGTCTTATAGGGAAAACGCACGGGCACGCGCTATATCGACCCCTTCCGCACCTCAGGTGGTTGAGCCGATCTACACAAGGTCCCAGGGCAAATGGAAGAACTATGCGGTTCAGATGGCGATTGTGGACGAGATCTTGGAACCTTGGGTCGAGAGGTTCGGTTATGCGTAAGCTCTCTGTGAGCGTGGCGGAATGAGGGCGGCGTGAAATCGCAAGAAGAAATGATGCGCGCCGTACAAGCGGCCGCAATGGCACTCGATCAAGGCAATCTGGCTTCTGCGAAAGAGCAGGCGGAAGCTGTTCTCGCCGTTGCGCCAGGGGAGCCCAATTCAAGCCAGATACTGGCGCTTGCGTTGATGCGTGAAGGCAATGCCCAAGCCGCGCTCTCGCATTTGCGAAACGCCGCGAAGGGCGCGCCCAATCATCCGCCGGTCTTGAACATTCTTGGTGTTGCCTTGGGCCTTGTGGGTGATCGCGCGGGCGCTCGCAAACAGTTTAAAAATGTAAAGCGCCTTGACCCGGGATTTCTGGATGCGCGCTTCAATCTTGCGCAGCTTGAACTTGATGACACGCGTTTTGGAAAAGCCAAAGCGGAATTTGATGCCATTTTGGCCGCGCAGCCAATGAATGCTGACGCACTGGCCGGTAAAGCGAAATCACTTTTACTCATGCAGGATTTAGCGGGTGCTGCGTCTGAGGCCGAACAAGCACTTATCTTTGACGCTGGCAATGGGGCCGCATTGTTGACCCTGGCCGAGGCGCGCTTGCGTCAGGGGGCGTTCGAAGATGCACGCGAGGTTGCGCTGCGCACAGTAAGGAGCCCAAGCGCATCGCCTGCGATGCGCGCCCATGCCTTGGGCTTTGCGGCGGATGCTGATGATCGGCTGGGGAACTATAATGAGGCCTTTGCGAATTATGCCGAGGCAAATCGGATTACCTTGGCGGCGAGCCCGGGCTTGGCACAGGAGCCCCCAAACGCGTTCCACCCCAAGACGGTTCGCAGATTAATTGACTTTGCCAACAAGGACGGCGGCGAGACGCCGATGCCCACCGACGAACGCCTTCCTGTCTTTCTGATCGGCTTTCCGCGATCAGGGACGACCCTCTTAGAGCAAGTCCTGATCAGTCATCCCTCAATAGAAAGCTTTGGCGAACAACCTGCTCTGTCAAACGCTTGCGAAGGCTTGGTGTTGGATAGCGATGGGATTGGGAAACTTGCGCGGCTGAACGCCGACGAAGCAAAGCAGTTTCGGAAGCGATATTGGGAAGAGGTTGCTAAGCATGGCGCGCTTCCCGAAGGCGCAACCTATCTGGATAAGATGCCTGCAAACATGGCGCTACTTCCGGCAATTGCAAAGGTGTTCCCGGGCGCCAAAGTTCTAATCGCCATACGCGATCCGCGTGACGCGGTTCTTTCGAGTTTCCAGCAGCGTTTTGAAATGAACCAGGCGATGGCGCAAATGCTCTCGCTCGAAAGTGCCGCTGAATACTACGATCTATTGATGTCGCTCACACGATCCTCTGGTGCGGCGTTCGATATTCCTACGCACGAAGTGCGGTATGAGCAGCTCGTTTCTGATCTTGAAGCCGAGGTTCGGAGCGTTCTTTCATTCATTGGTGTTGAATGGGACGCACAGCTTATGGACTACCGGGATGATATGAAGGCACGGACGGTGAAAACGCCTTCGGTCGCCCAGGTTACCGAGCCGGTCTATACACGCGCTCTGAATAAGTGGCAGAACTATGCTTCGCACATGATGCCGGTGCATCAAATACTGGCGCCATGGGTGAAGCATTGGGGGTATTCGGACTAGGTAAATGTCAGTTTCAAGTGCAAACCAAAGCGCCAATGCAGCGCTGCAGGCATACGAACAAGGGCAATTGCGTGATGCGGAGGCGCTTGCGTTGCAGGCGCTCTCAGAGGTCGCGGGCGATCCGCGCGCCTCGGAGGTTATGGGGCTTGTGTGCATTGCGGAGCGAAGGTTTGTCGATGCCATTCGCTATCTCAAAGAGGGGCTCGCTGTTTCTCCCAGCAACGCCAGCCTTCGCAGTCTCATGGGAACCGCACTGGCGGGGAAAGGCCGGCTAAAGACCGCAATAGGTTTTTTTCAGCAAGCCGTACAAGCAGCGCCCGATGATGCGGCAGCGTGGGAGAACCTCGCCAAGACAGCATATCAATTAAAACGATGGGACCACGCCCGCGCAGCGTTTGAACGCTGCTGTGAAATCGACCCCACAAACTGTGACGCGTGGGCGGGACTTGCGCGACTGAATTTGAGGGGCGGGACTCTCGATCAAGCCATCGAGATGGCTAAGCGCGCGCTTGAGATTGATTCCGGGCACGTTCTCAGCCAACAGGCGATGGCTGATGCGATGCTTCAGACCGGCGACTTCGATGGCGCTCTCGAACATGCACTAGCAGCGACGCAAAGCCCGGCTGCGACGGCCAAATCAGATGTCCTGTCGTTTGGATTTGCGGCAGCAGCTTCCGAAAAACTTGGCAAGTTCGCGGATGCGTTTGATTTCTATACCAAGATGAACGAGGCCACATCTGAAGGCTTTGCGCGGAGTATTGAGCGGCTCGAAAAAATGGGAATGCACGAAAAACTACCTGAGGTGGTTCGAACTATCCCAGCGGTACGGGCCCTGTTCGAAGAGTTTCCGCAACACTTACAACATTCCGCTCCAGTTATGTTCTTTGGGTTTATAAACTCCGGAATGTCGATGATAAACAAAGCGCTGATACGACATCCGAGAATTACGAGCGTAACGAAGCACGAGTATGTTGACGAATGGCGCGACTTGCTGACCTCAAAAGACGCGCCGCAAAAGGTTCTGATGCAATCTCCAGAAGACGTTGCTTACCTGCGCGAACATACCTGGAAGAATGTAGAAGCAGTGGGAGTTCATGTCCCGAATGAAAATTTGGGTTTCGAATACAGGCCGTTCTATTCACAGCACATTTACTCGGTCGCCATGGTGTTTCCGGATTCAAAGTACATCTTCATGCATCGCGATCCACGAGATGTTGTACTTTTAAGTTTCAAACGCCGCTTTACGGCGACCGTATCGATGCAGGAGTTTCTGTCGTTGGAGCGCGCGGCCGAGTATTACGATCTTGCAATGCAAGTGGTGTGGGAAACGCGCCGCCACTTCGATCTCGACATTATCGACGTGGGCTATGACGATATAATCACCGATCCAGAACGCGAGTTGCGGCGGCTTGTCGAATTCCTGGAACTCCCCTGGGACGATGCGGTATTGGGGGAGATTTCCCAAGCGATGCCCAAAGTAACGCAAGCCCCCAAAAAATGGCGACAGTATGAGAAGCAGCTTGAGCCTGTTCGGCCGCTACTCGATAAGTGGGCCAAGCGGTTCGGCTACGAGTAGCACTCCATATATCAGCGGTTTGAGTTGACCCTTGCGTCATCCGCAAAGGCCGGGGCATGCTCAGCCGCGATGACCGATACTGCCTCTCAAGATGCGCCGAGGTTGGGCCCGGAAAGCGCTGATTACCGCCGCAAATTCTTAGTCGTTGCGGACGGCAGCAAGGAATGCCTTGTGGCATTGCGCTTTGCGGCCTTGCGCGCGGCGCTGACCGATGGCTGTGTTTCGCTTCTCTATGTGATCGAGCCTGCGGACTTTCAGCATTGGCGCGCCGTCGAAGACCGCATGCGGGCGGAGGCGCGTCAGGATGGCGAAAGCGTCCTCCATGAACTTGCGGGCGAAGTAAATGAGCTTGTTGATTTGCGGCCCGAACTATTGATCCGCGAAGGCATCCGTGCCGAGGAAGTGATCGCGGCCATCAACGAAGATCCATCGATCCATGTGCTGGTGATCGCAGCAGGAACCGGGAAAGAGGGCCCGGGCCCCCTTGTCAGCATGGTCGCGGGCAAGACGGGCGCAGGGTTTTCGATCCCCGTTACGGTCGTTCCGGGCGATATGGATGATGATCAAATCGATGAGATTTCGCAGTAAATAGAGCCATGACATCACTATCTACACGAATTATCGGCGCGCTTATTTTTGGGTTTCTACTTATTTTTGCGTTTACCGTGGTCATGCAGTTGACGGCAGATTTGATCAATTGGCTGTTTAATATGCAGATACGGTTCCTCTTCCCGCGGGGGCTTATCAACGCTTTCGAGGACCCGGCCTATTTTGTGAGCGTGCTTACATCCTTGATATTTTCATCACTGATCGCGGCGCTGATCTTTTTTCTTGTGAAGCTGCGTCGCCGGGACGGGATTTTTGAATGGACGGACGAGAATGCCGATCAAGATGATTGATGATCGCCCGCAACATTCTGAATTGGCGTGAACATCTCAACTGGTTTGGGCACGCCGCGAAGCACGTGAAACCCGAGTGAGCGAAACTCAATATCGCAATCAAGCCCCGCAAATGAATCGGTTGCCACAAGTGGTAGTTCAAGTCGCTTCGTTAGTTGTTCCGCGCGCACGGCTTCATTGACCGCAGGCCCAATCACGGTGAAATCGAGCCGATCGTGGCTTCCAATATTGCCGAATGTAATTTCCCCGTAATGAAGCGCAAAGCCCGCGCGCAGCGTGTCGAGGCCCTCGGGAAGTTGCTCTGTCCCAACAGCGGCCAGGTTCTTAGCCGCAAGCTTGACGGCCGCGACCGCGCCGCAGGCCGTGCGATCGATCTTATCGCCCGCGGCACCGGGTTCCACAGGAAAGATCGCCAAAAGCCCATCGCCCATCATTTTTACAATGTCGCCGCCGAATTGTTCCACAGGCCGCGCGAGCGCATCGTAGTAGTGACTGAGTGTATCGACCACTTCGTTGGGCGTGTACTGACTAACAAGTTTTGTAAAGTTGCGCAGGTCCGCGAACAAGACGATGGCTTTGATGCTCTCACCTTCACCGCGGCGAATAGCACCTGCCAAAACGCGGCGGGCCGCCTGGCGCCCCAAATATGATTCCATCAAAGTGCGCGCTGTATAACGGGTGTGCCCAAGTTCAACGCGCAGGCTAAAGAGCGGCAAAAGCTCGTCGAGGTGTTTGAGCTCGGCGCTCCTAAATCCCTCTGCCCGATCAGTGGTGAAAGAAATGTACTGCCGCGATCCATCGGCAAAAACCAGCGGCATGGCGACAAAATCGGTGGCGCCGGTTTCTTTAAGTTCCTCAAGGATCGGGAAATCGAGCACCGCATCGGCGCCGGTCAGGTGGCGACGCAACGCCCCTGCCCCGTCGTGGATGACCCTTATGGGGCTATCAAGATACCCCGATGTTTGTTGGCCCTGGTAATTATAGGCCGCCGTGTCAAAACCCTTTTCTCGCACCCAGAAAAAGCCGCGCGCCGATATTTGCGGATGCGAGTCGCGAAGGTTCAATGAAACCCGGTAGAGCGGAATGCCGGCCGCAACGATCCGTTCGCAAAAGCCCGAAAACAGCGCTTGCCCGTCCACCTCGCCGCCCTGGTGGTCCGCAAGCCATGTGGCAATGGATGCCTTGGCCCAGCTATGAGCGGGGTCATTTGTGTCGGCCTCAGGCAGATCGATGGCGGCCATGGATGAAATCCTGACTTGACGGATAAGGATTGGCGTCCATGTATACCTTCAAACGGGGCTGCGGTAGAGGCCGGGCCCAATATTGCGCCAGATAAGGTGAATAGCTGCCATGTTTATACAGACCGAAGCGACCCCCAACCCTGCCACGCTCAAGTTTTTGCCGGGGCGTGAGGTTTTGGGTGATGGCGCCATGGACTTTCCTAATGTGGACACCGCGACCCCCTCGCCTCTTGCCCAGCGTTTGTTTGGCGTGCCGGGTGTGACTGGTGTCTTCCTGGGCCCGGATTTTATCACGGTGACCAAGGATGATGGCGAATGGGCGAATATGAAGCCCATGGTGCTCGGCGCGATTATGGAACACTTCACATCAGGCACGCCGGTGCTGGCCGATGCACATGCCGCCGAAGAAAGCGCGCACGCCGAATATGACGGCGAAGACGAAGAGATCGTTGCGCAGATCAAAGACCTCCTGGATACACGCGTGCGCCCTGCCGTTGCGCAGGACGGCGGCGATATTGTGTTTCACGGCTACAAGTCGGGAACGGTGTTCCTCCACATGCGCGGGGCTTGCGCGGGCTGCCCATCCGCCACAATGACGCTTAAGAACGGTATTGAGAATCTTTTGCGCCACTACATTCCCGAAGTAGAATTGGTTGAATCGGTTTAACCGCCCTCTTCTATTTCCCATACCCCCACCGCCTTTCACCGCCGAATGACGGAGATCTTTATGAGCAACCCCCTCAACGATGCCGCGCTTGACCAGCTCTTTCGTGATGCACGCAGTCAAAACGGCTGGCGCGATGAACCGGTTAGCGACGCGCAAATCCTTGCGCTTTATGAGCTATTGAAGTGGGGACCGACAACGGCGAATACCTGCCCTGCCCGGTTTGTGTTTGTAAAGAGCGATGAAGCCAAGGAACGCCTTAAGCCGCATCTAACCGAAGGCAATGTTGAGAAGTCCATGACTGCGCCAGTAGTGGCGATTGTGGCGCATGATGTTGAGTTCTTTGAGAAAATCCCGCAGCTTTTCCCGCACAACCCAGGTGCCAAAAATTGGTTCAACTGGAGCGAGGATCACGCGCATACGACTGCCTTTCGGAACGGCACGCTTCAGGGGGCATATCTTTTGTTGGCGGCGCGCTCCCTAGGGCTCGACTGTGGGCCTATGTCCGGCTTCGATAACGAAGGCGTAGACAAGGAGTTTTTTGACGGCACTACGTGGAAGTCGAATTTTATTTGCGGCATTGGATATGGCGAGCCGAGCAAAGTGTTTGACCGCCTGCCGCGGCTTTCATTCGACGAGGCGTGCCAGCTCCTTTAAAAGACGCCCATGAAGATTTTGGGCCTTGATACAGCGCAGGGCGCGTGCTCGGCGGCGCTTTGGGATGATGGCAGCATCATTGCGCGCCGGTTCGAGCTTATGCGCACCGGGCACGCCGAACGGCTGATGCCCCAAGCCCTTGAAGTGATGGAAGAGGCAGGGGTCCAGATGAGCGACCTCGACCGGCTCGCCTGCACCATCGGCCCCGGCACATTTACCGGGACGCGCGTTGCACTTTCAGCGGCCCGGGGCATGGTCCTGGCGCTCAAGATCCCGCTTATTGGCGTTACGACCCTCGAGGTGGTGGCGGCAGGCCTTGAGCCCGGCGCGGGAAAGATCCGCGTGGGCGCCTTCGATGCACGGCGGGGCGAGCTCTATGTGCAGGCCTTCGAGGGCGCAGACCTTTTGCCGCTCACGGATCCTCAATTGCTGACCGTCGCTGCAGCTGCCGAAGCGGTGGCGCACGTGGCCGCCAGCGGATCCATAGAGATCGCGGGGACAGGGGCAGGGCTCCTCGTTGAAGCAATGGACAGCGGTGAGGTGCGGGCGCCCGACGTAAAAGCCCATCCGGACGCAGTACTTGTGGCCGAAATCGCTGCCTTGAGGGACATACCGGACCTACCGACCGCACCGCTCTATTTGCGGGAGCCAGATGCTACAATTCCGGAACCGAAATGATTGAGATGGCGGCGGCAACAGGTGCTGATGCGAGCCGCATTGCCAGCATTCATGCCGCGGCGGTGCCTGATGCTTGGCCTGCCGCTTTCGTCCAGGACCTATTGGAAAAGCCCAATGTGATGGCAGCCCTCGCAATCGAGGGGGAACCCTTAGGGTTTGTGCTTGCCCGCGGGGCAGGCGATGAAGCTGAAATCCTCAATATCGCAGTCATACCTGGGGCCCGGCGACGAGGGATCGCCCGTGATCTAATCATTTCGATAACGGAACAATGCAAGAAGACTGGGATAGTGGCGCTTTTTTTGGAAGTTGCCGAGGACAACGATGCGGCACGCGGTCTTTATCTCGGGCAAGGCTTTCAAGAGGTGGGGCGGCGGCCGGCATACTATCGGCGATCCGAGGGCACGGTGGACGCATTGCTCTTGCGTCTCAATCTTGTTTAAGCCCTTCCCCCGGACTAAGTAAGAAAGTCACATACGTCGCTAAGTCGAGGACACTCATTCCATGCCCAGCCGCCTAGAAGACCTTTGCCAAGAAAAAGGCATGCGCATGACCGGCCAGCGCCGCACCATCGCCCAGGTGCTTTCAGACGCCCATGACCATCCGGATGTGGAGGAGCTTTACAATCGAGCGAGCGCCGCAGACCCCAATATTTCCATTGCCACGGTCTATCGGACCGTACGGCTTTTCGAGGAGGCTGGTATTCTCGAGCGTCACGACTTTCGTGACGGGCGCGCCCGTTACGAAGAAGTTCCCGAAGAACACCACGACCACCTCATCGACATGCGTACAGGCGAAGTGATTGAATTTCGGAACGAAGCGATTGAAAAGCTTCAGGCCGAAATCGCAGAAGAATTAGGCTATGAGTTGGTGGATCACAGGCTTGAGCTATACGGCATTCCGCTTAAAGGCAGCGGCAAGAAGCGCTAGGCTCCGCGCGAAATGAACGCTCCGGGCGCTCCGGCGACGTGCTAAAGTGGGCACTTGGCGATAAATGTGCGGACCTGGGGCATGGGCCAACTACGGGCAATTTTCATTTTCACCGGTTTTGTGGGGGCAGTGCTCGTATACGTCCTGGCCCAAGCCATTGTGACACTGGCACTGCCGCGTTGGTCCCGCATTCCCCCGTGCATTTTCTATAAATGCTTTCGTCGCCTGGTTGGCCTCACGGTAACATGTGAAGGCGAACCTCTCAGCCGCGAGGAACACGGTCGTCTCATTGTTGCAAACCACGTTTCTTATTTCGATGCGGCGGTCATGGGCGCGCTTTTCCCCATGGCATTTGTTGCAAAGTCGGAAGTTTCAGGCTGGCCGATCATGGGCTGGCTCGCGAACCTTTCGGGCACGGTCTTTGTCAATCGCAATAGCCGCACGGCATCGGCGCGCGATAAGCGGGCGATCCAGTCCCGGCTGGCAAAGGGCGAAGTGGTGACGCTTTTCCCGGAGGGGACATCATCCGACGGGCTGCGCGTTCTCCCTTTTAAGAGCTCGCTTTTTGGCGCGCTGGAACCAGAGCCGGGCGGAGATGACGTGTGGGTTCAGCCCGTGTCGATTGCTTATAAATCGCGTCGCGGGTTCCCGCTCGATCGGCGCTCGCGACCAAATTATGCCTGGTACGGCGACATGGAATTCCTATCCCACATGTGGGGCGCATTTGTGAGCGGACCGTGGAACGTTGTGGTGAGGTTTTATTCCCCGGTGCGTATGAGCGAGTTCTCGTCACGAAAAACGCTAGCTATGTGGTGCGAAGCGGTGGTTCGCGCTGGCCTTCAGCATGACCGGATGGGCCTTGAAGGCGCGCCCAAATTGCCTGAAAGGCCAGCGATTTCGGGCGATGCAGCGCCGGAAGCCCAGGCGGCAGAATAGCGGCAGAGTAGGGGAATTGGCCCAGTCCCTTGAATTTCCTAACCCTTTCCCGCATATACGCCGCCCTTGGCGGAAAATCCGGCTATAATGGCCGGGTCACGCAAGGGAGCCCGCACAAAGGCGGAAATGGCGAAGAAGCTCTTTATCAAATCCTATGGCTGTCAGATGAACGTCTATGACTCAGGCCGCATGGCCGATGTCTTGGCGCCTCTAGGCTATGAGAGCGTTGCCGGGCCCGAAGGCGCGGACATGGTGATCCTCAATACCTGCCACATCCGCGAGAAAGCCGCCGAGAAGGTTTATTCTGAACTTGGCCGACTTAGAAAATTGAAAGACGCCGAGGGCGAAATGGTGATTGCCGTTGCGGGCTGTGTTGCGCAGGCCGAAGGCGAAGAGATCCTTACCCGCGCCCCCGTGGTTGACATGGTCTTTGGGCCTCAATCGTATCACCGCTTGCCGGATATGCTGGCGCGTCTCGAGGCGGGCGCAAAAAACATTCTTGATACGGACTTTCCGGTGGAAGACAAGTTCGATGCGCTGCCCAAGGTCGGCGGCGCCAAGATCCCACCAGCGGCGTTTCTGACGGTACAAGAAGGCTGCGACAAGTTTTGCACATTCTGCGTTGTGCCTTACACGCGCGGGGCGGAGTTTTCACGACCTGCGGCAAAAGTGATTGCTGAGGCCGAAGCGCTCGCGGCATCCGGCACGCGAGAAGTGACGCTGCTTGGCCAAAACGTCAATGCGTATCACGGCGAGGGGCAGGGCGGCACTTGGGGTCTTGGCAGGCTGATCAGCGAGCTTGCGAAGATCGAAGGGCTTGACCGCATCCGGTACACGACCTCGCACCCGCGCGACATGGACGATGATCTTATCCGCGCCCATGGCGAGATTGAAAAGCTGATGCCGTACTTGCACCTGCCAATTCAATCCGGATCGGACAAAGTCTTGAAGGCGATGAACCGTCAGCATACGGCGGAAGATTATCGCGCGCTCGTTGACCGCGTTCGCGCGGCGCGTTCCGACCTTGCGCTTTCATCCGATTTCATCGTTGGCTTTCCGGGGGAAACGGACGAAGACTTCGAAGACACCCTTCGCTTGGTGGAAGAAATCGGTTACGCGCAGTGCTTCTCGTTCAAGTATTCACCGCGCCCTGGAACACCGGGTGCGGACATGGAATGCCAAGTGCCCGACGAGGTAAAAGCTGAGCGGCTCACCCGTCTGCAGACGCTCTTGGGCGCGCAAGCAAATGAGTTCCATGAAAGCATGGTTGGTCGTGAGTTTGATGTGCTGTTTGAAAAGCCAGGCCGCTACGATGGGCAGATCATAGGGCGCAGCCCGTACTTGCAGGCAACGCATGTAATCGCCTCGCAAGACCTTATTGGGGAAATTGGGCGTGTGCGGATTATTGCCGCCAAGACCAACTCACTTGAGGGTGAGCTTTTAAGCTCCCAGACGCGCGAGGTCGCATGAGCGAATCCCGCAGCACACACAAGTTCGATTCTAACCGTCATCTTGCGGAATTATTTGGACAAAACGATCGACACCTTGCCCAGATCGAGCAGGCGCTTGATGTGCATCTTTCGCCGCGCGGCACGTCTGTTGCACTTGAGGGCGAAAGCGAAAGCATCGATGTCGCAAAGCTCGTGCTTGAAGCACTGCATGATCGGCTATTGACCGGGCAAGAAGTAACGCCCGGCGATGTGGATGGCGCGCTCAGGCTAGCCCTTGGGGGTGTTTCGCTTGGCGAACACGACATGGACCAGCACATGCGCATCCAAACGCAAAAGCGCACCATCACGCCGCGCTCGGCGGCGCAAGCCGAATATGTAAAAGCCATGCGCGAGAACGAACTTGCTATTGGTCTTGGCCCCGCGGGGACAGGCAAAACTTATCTCGCCGCCGCGCTGGGCGTCGCCATGATGCTCGAAGGCAAAGTGGACCGGATCATTCTTTCGCGCCCTGCGGTGGAGGCAGGCGAGCGACTCGGGTTCTTGCCGGGGGACTTGCGCGAAAAGGTGGACCCCTATTTGCGGCCGCTCTATGACGCGCTTTTCGATACGATGATCGGCGAGCAGGTGACAAAATTGCTTGAGTCAGGTGAGATCGAAGTGGCGCCGCTTGCCTTTATGCGCGGCCGCACGCTCTCAAACGCCTTTGTCATTTTGGACGAAGCGCAGAACGCTACATCCACGCAGATGAAAATGTTTTTGACCCGCCTTGGCGAGAACTCGCGCATGGTCGTGACGGGTGATCCGAGCCAGGTGGATCTGCCAAAAGGAGTGCAATCGGGCCTCGTTGAGGCCGAGCGCATCCTGAATAAGGTTAAAGGGGTCAAAGTTATCCGCTTTACGGATGCCGATGTTGTGCGCCATTCTTTGGTCACGCGTATTGTTCGGGCTTATAATCGAGCTGAAGGAGGTGTCCCCGGCGCGGGCCGGGACGCGAAAGACGAGGGCAATGCCTGATATTGACGTCCAGGTGACCGACGGGGCCTGGCAAGAAGACAGCGAAGACCCCCAGAGTATGACGCGCCGCGTTGTCGGCGCGCTCGAGACACATCTGGGACAATCTCTCCAAAACCGGGAACTGACGGTGCGCTTTGCCTCCGATGCGGAAGTGCGCGCGCTAAACGCCCAATTCAGGGACAAAGACACGGTGACGAACGTGCTGTCGTTTCCAATGGCGAGGGCACCTGGCCAATCGGATGCGCCCCTTGGCGATGTGATCCTTGCGCGCGAATCTGTGCTGCGCGAGGCGCGCGAACAAGGCAAGTCTGTCTCCGATCACACATCGCACCTAGTCCTTCACGGAGTTCTGCATTTGCTTGGATTTGATCACGGCACAGATGAAATGGCTGAAGAAATGGAATCGCTTGAGCGCAATGTGCTGGCGACACTGGGTATAGGTGATCCTTATGCGAGCGCGAGTGTGGCGGAGGCCGACCATGGCGCTTAGCGGAAATGGAAATGGAAACGGTGACGCCGCGCGACAGCGCGGACCGTTTGCGGCGCTTCGAAGGCTTTTTGGCGCGAAAATAGAGGAGCCCCCAGAAGTGGCGGGCGCTTCGCTTCAAAAAGATCTTGAAGAAGTGATTGGCGAGCACGAAGGCACGGCAGCAGCATTCAGCGCGACACAGCGCGACATACTTTCAAAGCTTGTGGAGTTTGGGAATCTGCGGGTCGATGATGTGATGGTGCCGCGCGCGGATATCATCGCGATTGATATTGAAACCGTGTTCGACGAGGCACTGGCGGTCTTCAAAGACGCTTCGCATTCGCGACTTCCCGTCTATCGCGGCACGCTCGACGATCCTGTGGGCATGGTCCACATCAAGGACATGATGGCTGTGCTTGCGGATCAGTCCAATGGAAATGGTGGAAGTGGCGGCCTGCCGCCTCTTAATCAGCTCAAGCGTGAAGTGCTGTGCGTGCCGCCATCTCAGCCGTTAGCGGAGCTGTTGGTCCGTATGCAAACGACCCACATTCATATGGCGCTGGTTATTGACGAATACGGCGGCACCGACGGGCTCCTCACGATCGAAGACCTTGTGGAAGAAATTGTGGGTGACATCGAAGACGAGCACGACATTGACACGTCGCCAAGGTTGATCCGCGTTGCGGATGGAACGTTTCTTACTGATGCCCGGCTTGAAATTGAAGAGTTTGAAGAAAAGACAGGCATTGATTTAACGCCCGAGGATTGGGACGAGGACGTGGACACCTTGGGCGGTGTGGTGTTTTCTTTGCTGGGCCGCATACCGCAACGGGGCGAGGTTGTTCGTCATCCCGTGGGGGTGGAGCTTCAAGTAGTTGATGCCGATGCGCGGCGCGTCAAACGGCTGCGGGTTTGCCCGATCAAAGCGGTCGGTGCGACCGAAGCGTCGGCGGACAATGGGAGGCCGGAGGGGCCGGATGAGCAAGGACAAAAAGCACGGGCCAAAAGCTCAGGCAAATAAGGCTCCGGATGCATCGGCGGGTCCGTCCGAAGACGCGCCCCACGTCCGCCCCGGTGAACTCGGCGGCATATTTGGTGCCGTGGGCGCGCCACCTTTGATCCTTACAACGCCCCCCGATGGGCCTACGCAGGAAGATAGTTCGCGCGCGACGTCTGGCCGCTTGGGCCGGCGTGCCGCCTTTAATCTTGCGGCGCGTAGGATCCGTGTGCGGATTAGTTCGCTAACGGGCTTGATGCGGTTTATTGCGGCGGTGCTGGCGGGGCTTGCGGCAGGCGGCGCTATGGCGCCCTTTCACTATTTGCCGTTGTTGCCTGTCGCCTTTGTGGTTTTGGTGTGGCTTGTGGACGGCACCCAGCAAGGGCGCGCGGGCATCGTTCAGGCGTTTGGCATTGGCTGGGCATTCGGGCTCGCGTTTTTCCTTAGCGGCGTCTACTGGATCGGCTTTTCGTTTCTCGTAGATGCGGAAACCTATGCCTGGATGCTGCCCTTCGCCATGGTGGCGATGCCCATGGGGCTCGGCGTCTTTACGGGCGCAGCGCTCGCGCTTGCCAGAGTGTTGTGGCGGCCAGGGCCATCGCGCGTTCTTGTCTTTGCGGCGTCATTCGCAGTGCTCGAATGGCTACGCGGGCACATCCTTACGGGCTTTCCTTGGAACCTTACCGGCTATGCATGGGGCGGCAGCGCGGACATGCTGCAATCAACCTCAGTCATTGGCATTTATGGCCTCAGCTTTCTTACGATTTTTGCAGCCGCAAGCCCGGCAGCGCTGTTTGGTCCCGCTCAAGAGCGCGCGAGTTGGCGCTGGCCGCTTGCGGGTATTTTGATCTTGGCAGTTTTATGGGCGGGCGGCGCCTCTCGGCTTTACCTCGCGCCATTTGGCCCGGAAACATATGTGGAGGGTGTCAATCTACGTATTGCCCAGCCCAACATTCCGCAGGCAGAGAAATGGCGCCCTGAAAACCGGCAGGCCATTTGGGATCTGTTACTCGAACAAACCTCAGCCCCATCAAGCGCCCCTATTACCCACGTGATTTGGCCGGAAAGCGCTGTTCCTTTTGTGCTGGCAAACAACCCCGTAGGCCGTGCTGAAGTAGGCGGCGCGCTTGGCGGTGCCACGCTAATCACCGGTGCGCTGCGTATTGAACGTGAACCGGGCAATGTGATGCATTTTTATAATTCGCTTCATGTGGTGGGCGGCTCGGGCGAGATTATCGGCACCTACGACAAACATCATCTGGTGCCTTTTGGTGAATATCTGCCGCTGCGCGGGCTATTGGGGAGGTTTGGGTTTCGCAGCATTGTGGACGAACGCTTTGATTACCTTCCGGGGCCGGGCGCGCGCACTCTTGCGGCGCCGGGTGCGCCGGATTTCGGTCCGCTTATTTGCTACGAAGCTATTTTCCCAAGAGCGGTTGTTGATCCGCGCCGCCGCCCAGGTTGGTTAGTGAATGTGACCGATGACAGTTGGTTCGGAGATTCATCCGGTCCCCGTCAGCATCTCGTTCAAGCGCGCGCTCGTGCAATCGAAGAAGGTTTGCCATTGATCCGTGCCGCAAACACCGGCATTTCCGCGGTTATTGACCCTCATGGGCGCGTTCTTTCGCAACTGGGATTGGGCACAACGGGCGTTATCGATGCGCCGCTGCCCAAAGCGCTGCAGCCAACCCTTTATGCCTATCTTGGCGACTGGCCATTGTTTGTTGCACTAATGTTTTTGTTGTTCAGAGGTTGGGTGGGCCGCGTTCGCTGAAAACGAACTGCGCAATTGCGAGTATTAGCGGAAATTAATATACGCGTGATCCATCTTAGGTTGCATCGCTTTGTTCGCCTGACACAGTCGTGAATTTCATCAATTGACCCTTGGGGGTCGAGGCCCTACTTATTCAATTGTCTCGACAAATTGTCATAACGTGACGCGGACCGTTGAGACGCCGCTAAACAGTACCCTTTCGGGTTTTGTCTGGTGCAGGCGCGGGACCCAATTGGTTCGGGTTTCCAAAAGCGGGAGGACGGCCCACTTTGTTCGGCCGCAGACGGGACACTGATCGGTTTCACCTTATAGTTGCCGCGGCTGATGAAAGATCGGCGGGTTCCGCCCCGCTCAACCCAATCAATGGGGAGCCTGATAGTGAATAAGAAGAAGCCAAATCCGATTGACATCCACGTGGGCAGTCGGGTCCGCCTGCGCCGCATGCTGGTGGGTATGAGCCAGGAAAAATTGGGTGGAAAACTCGGGCTCACTTTCCAGCAGGTGCAGAAATACGAAAAAGGCACGAACCGCATTGGCGCGAGCCGTCTTTTTCAAATTGCCAATATCCTGGGCGTCGAGGTGCAGTTCTTCTTCGATGATATGCCTGGTGAAGTGCTCAAATCATTGCCCACTCAACCCGAAGGTGGATTTGGGGACGCTGCTTCAACGCCATTTGTGATGGATTTTGTTTCGAGCTCCGAAGGGCTTCAGCTGAACCGTCATTATGCCGAGATCCAAAGCCCGGCCTTGCGCAAACGCGTGCTGGACCTCATCAAGACCATCGCAGGTGACGACTAGACGCGGCTGCACCGCGCGTTCGCCCTTGACCCAAATCTCAGAGATTGCAACAACGCCCTCTTCG
>Ga0209273_10001151_pt1 | contig 25864 bp, 22 predicted proteins | sample tdAd471_FD_187126 | JGI IMG/M metagenome (GOLD analysis project Ga0209273, IMG submission 187126) | Marine sediment microbial communities from the Atlantic coast under amendment with organic carbon and nitrate - tdAd47.1 (SPAdes)... | ecosystem: Environmental > Aquatic > Marine > Coastal >...
CGAGCAGGACTGGGAATAAGAATACCTGGCCCCTGTGCTTTCCATCAGGGTGGTGGAGGATGTCGACGAGGCGATCGGCCATATCAATACCTATGGTTCCCATCACACGGATGCCATTGTCACCGAAGATTTTATCAACGCGCAGCGCTTTCTGCGGGAAGTGGATTCGAGTTCGGTGATGGTCAATGCCTCGACCCGTTTTGCCGATGGTTTCGAATATGGCCTTGGCGCAGAAATCGGGATTTCCACGGACAAGCTTCACGCCCGGGGACCGGTGGGTCTGGAAGGACTGACATCGCAGAAATACATTGTCCTCGGTGACGGTCACACCAGAAAATGAGGATGCGCATCGGTATCATGGGAGGCATGTTCGATCCCGTCCACCTCGGCCATACGACGGTTGCCCGCAACGCCTGCGATTTTCTTGATCTTGACCATGTGAGGCTGGTTCCCTGTGGCGTTCCCAATCACAGGGATTTGACCCTTTGTTCGGCTGAACAGCGCCTCGACATGTTGCAACTGGCTACCCGAGATCACACCCGGCTGGTCGTGGACGATCGCGAGGTGAGGCGCGCCGGGACTTCTTACACCGTCGATACCTTGTCGGAACTGCAGGCGGAGTTTCCCGGATCTGATCTTTACTTTATCCTGGGCAGCGATGCATTTTCGACCCTGGATCGCTGGCATCGCTGGCGTCAGCTGTTCGAACTCTGTCATTTCATCGTTATCCGACGGCCCGGATTCAGCGACAGCCCTGGCGCCGACCTGGAGGAAGCGGTTAAAGGCCGACGGGTGACGGATCGAGCCCGACTGTTTGCGGCACAGTCCGGCCTGGTATTCCAGATGCCCGGCCTGGACAGCCCGATGTCTTCGAGTCTCGTGCGTCAGCGCATCGACAGTAATCAGCCACTGGACAATCTCCTGGATCCGGCCGTTGCCCACTACCTGCGACAGCATCAGCTTTATCGCAATGCAGTAACCCATTAACTGACTAACGAGAATGATGTGACTAGTAAAGAACTGGCAGACCTGGTCGTCGACGCGCTCCAGGAACTGAAAGGACAGTCCGTGGTAAGCATCGACGTCAGCAACCTGACGCAGATAACGGACTACATGGTAATAGCCACGGGCACATCCAGCACGCACATCAAGGCGCTGGCTGATGCGGTGGTCAGACAGGCCAAGGAATCCGGGGCCGAGGTGGCAGGCACCGAGGGCCGCATGCAGGCGGAATGGGTGCTGGTGGACCTGAGAGGTGTCGTCGTGCACATCATGCTGGCTCCCGTCCGGGCATTGTACAACCTGGAAGATCTGTGGAACTTTGCGCCGGAAAACGAGAGCAAAGTCAAAAGGTGAAATTCAGGTTGCTGGCAGTCGGCACCCGCATGCCGTCCTGGGTAGACACCGGTGTGCTGGAATATACCCGCAGGTTACCGGCTGATTTCGCCCTGCAGATACACCAGGTGCCGCTGGCACGCCGGGGAAAGTCCATCGGCGTGGCCCAGGCCCTGGACCGGGAGGCGGCGGCCATCGAGGCCAGGCTGGAGCCGGGTGACTATCTCGTTGCCCTTGATGTCGAGGGTAGAAAATTCGACACGCGTGGCCTGGCCGACCGCCTGGACCGACTGCGGTCCGCAGGTAGCAGCGTGGCGCTGCTGGTCGGCGGCCCGGACGGGCTGAGTCCGGCGCTGATGGACCGGGCTGCAGAGCGTTGGTCCCTGTCTGACCTGACGCTGCCGCATCCCCTGGTACGCATTGTGCTTGCCGAACAGTTCTATCGCGCCTGGACCCTGCTGAACAATCATCCCTACCACCGGGAATAGTGCCTGATCAGACGGTACCTGCCGTCAGTTCGGGCCTGGCTAGTGAGATCTGGCTCTAAAAACGAGCGCTGAAATACGGTAAACTTAAGCATCCTGTGAATAATCATGGAAGTGCGCTGCGGGAGTCTGTGGGGCGCCTCCCTGAGGCGTCGTGGGCAGGAAATGGCCGTCGCCCCTGCCGGGCGCGACAACGCCGCAGTGGTGCCCGACAGGTCCCGCCGGAAGGGACTTGCAGGCGGGCCCACTGCCCTTGTTGCCTCGCCTTGACAGGCCGACGCATGCCGGCGGCAAGGCACCTCATCGGAGTGCTCGCCTGAAAACCAGTGAATTTCCCCGATTATTCAGCGGGTCCTTAATTGGTTACCGATTCCCAAACTTATTGGCCGGTTTGTTGTCATAATTCAGATGAGACCGGCTACAGGGTAATCCTCCACAGCCGATTAACAGATAAAGCTCAATTACGCGGTATCCATCTCGAACTATGGCAGAAAAATGGCAGGTCAAGGATCATGAGAGCGAGAAGTGCCTGGTGAACCGTCGGCTGGCAGTAGCCGGCCTGGTGGTAGGCGCACTGTTTCTGATGCTGGCGGTGCAGCTTGTCAATCTGCAAGTGCTGCGCTACGACTATTTTGCCGCCAGGTCTGACGACAACCGGCTCCACTCCCAGTACGTGCCGCCTACCCGGGGGCTGATATTCGATCGCAACGGCGAACTGCTGGCCGATAATCAGCCGATATTCAACCTGACCGTGGTGCGGGAACTGGTGGACGATATGGACCGTTCACTGGATCACGTGGCTGACATAATCGACCTGTCTGCCAGCGATGTGGAGCTTTTCAAGAATCGCCTCAGTCGTCGCCGCATTCCTCATTCATCGGTATTGCTTCGCTACAAGCTCAGCGAAGAGGAAATGGCCAGGATAGCCGTGGCCCAGCACCGACTCCCCGGGTTTTCCATAGAAGCGCAGCTGGTTCGCCATTATCCCCTGGAAAACCTGACGGCCCATACCGTTGGCTACGTGGCGGAAATAAACCGTGAAGAACTGGATGCCATGGGCGACGATGAGCGCGAAAACTATGGTGGTACCAACCACATCGGCAAGATCGGTATCGAAAAAACCTATGAACACCTGCTGCACGGACAGGTGGGTTACGAAACCGTGGAAAAAAATAACCGTGGCCAGGTGATGCGCGTTCTGGACCGGACCGACCCGGTGGCAGGCAGGAACATCACCCTGCACCTGGATGCCAGACTGCAGATCGCAGCGGAAAAGGCCCTCGGTGATTTTCGGGGTGCGGTGGTGGCGATAGACCCCGAAACGGGAGGTATCCTGGCCATGGTAAGCAAGCCAGGCTTCGATCCCAACCTGTTTGTCACCGGAATCAGCAGCCGGGATTTCAGTAAGCTGGTTACCGACAAGGTCAATACACCACTGTTTGACCGATCCACCAACCCCTACCCACCGGGTTCAACGGTAAAGCCGTTCATCGGTCTGGGTGGCCTGCACCATGAATTTATCGACTACGAATTCGCTATCGAGGATCCAGGGTATTTTCGTTTGCCCGGTGTCCGCTACCGCTGGAACGACTATACATTCCGTACTCCTATCGGCGGTGGTCACGGCCATACCGATTTGAAAAAGGCCATTTACCAGTCCTGTGACACGTTTTTCTACGACCTCGGCAACCGGATGGGAATCGATACGATCCATGATTTCATGTCCCGTTTCGGTTTCGGCCAGAACCTGGCACTGGATATTCCCTATGCACGGACAGGCGTCCTGCCTTCCCGCGAGTGGAAAATGGATAGCCGGGGGGAGCCCTGGTACCAGGGTGATACCATCAGTTCGTCCATTGGTCAGGGCTACATGTGGGTGACGCCACTCCAGCTTGCCACCGGCGTTTCCATCCTTGCCAACAAGGGCAGGATCGTGCAGCCGCGGTTGCTAAAAGCCGTGGAGGACGAATCGTACCAGCCGCAGGAAACCAGCCATCTGCCCCACGTGGAACTGGCGGATGCCGACTACTGGAATTACGTGGAAGAGGCGATGACGATGGTGGTGCACCGCCCCTACAGTTCTGTTTTCAGGGATTATGGTACCGCTTACGAGGCCATTGCCCAGGCTGATCCGGACATGACTTACAGGATGGCCGGCAAGTCCGGCACCGCCCAGGTGGTGAGTATTGCCCAGGACATCAGAAAGAGTGCAGACATCGAAGTCGCAGATATCCACAAGGACCATGGTCTGTTTGTGTCATTCGCGCCGGCCCTGCATCCCGAAGTCCGTCCGCAGATCGCGCTGGCGGTGTTTGTTGAAAACGGCGAACATGGCAGCTCCGTTGCCGGCCCAATCGCCAAACAGATTACCGACACTTATCTGCTGGACATTCTCAATCTCGACCTGGCACTTCCCGAAGAGCCGGAAGATCAGCTGGCATCGTCCAGTGTTGCTGCTGAATGATTAACCAGGATTTTACTCGACAGCTTTCAGATCACCCCGACGAACGCCGGGCCGGGTTTTCCGTTTGGCAGTTTCTGCGGCTGGACCCGCCATTGCTTCTGGCCCTGATGCTGCTCGGTGCCTTTGGATTGATGGTCCTGTACAGCGCCAGCGGTGAAAACCTGGCGGAAGTCCGTCGTCAGGCCATGGCGCTGGCTATGGCATTCGTGGTGATGCTGGTGGTGGCGCAGTTCAATGCCCATTTCTACCGGCGCTGGGCGCCCACGATGTACGTCGGCGGACTGACCTTGCTGTTACTGGTGCTGTTCTTCGGGGTCGAAGTGAACGGCGCGAAGAGCTGGCTGGATCTACCCGGACTGCCCAGATTCCAGCCCTCGGAAATCATGAAATTCATGGTGCCCATGATGTTGGCCTGGTACCTGGGCAGTCGACCACTTCCGCCCCGGTTCAAGCACCTGTTCTGGGCTGCGGCCATGATACTGATTCCCGCCGGGCTGATCGTGACGCAGAACGATACCGGTACGGCGATAATGATCACCATGTCCGGTGTGTTTGTCGTACTGTTGGCCGGGGTGTCCTGGAAGCTCGTGATGACGGGTGGCCTGGGCGCGTTACTGGCATCTCCGGCCTGGTACCTGTTCCTGGCACAGGAGCACCAGCGCAACCGGATCATGACTTTTTTCGACCCCTATCGTGATCCCACCGGGGCAGGATACAACATCATACAGTCGCAGATAGCCATTGGCTCCGGGGGGCTGTACGGAAAAGGCTGGCTGAACGGCGCACAGTCACAGCTGGACTTCATTCCGGAGAGCAATACCGATTTTATCCTGGCGGTGCTGGCCGAGGAGTTCGGCCTGTTGGGGGTGCTGCTGCTGGTGCTGCTGTATCTTTTCGTGTTGATTCGCGGATTCTATATTACTTTCTATGCTGCAGATATGTTCAGCCGATTGCTGGCGGGCAGTATAACGCTGACGTTTTTTTTCTATGTCTTTGTCAACATGGCCATGGTGTCCGGACTGGTCCCGGTAATCGGCCTGCCCCTGCCGTTAATGAGTCGCGGCGGGACCGCGATACTGACGCTGTTCGTCGGCTTCGGCATACTGATGTCGATTTCTGCCAACGGACGCAGGCCAATTGCCTGACCTGCGGGGATTGTGGCAGAAATGCGACGAACTGTCGGTGGTCAGCTGGCCGGGAACTGACGGAAAAGTGGCAATCTGTCTTAAGCCGCTGGTGGATCTGGCAAAAATCATTCAGTCGAGTTAAAAAACTCAGGATTTGCGCCGTTATGTAATTCAGGGTTGGTAATTACCGGGGCGGCTCCATGGGAGTTGCAGCCCGGTGTCCTGGATGCTGTTTGTCAGCGGCCGCCAGATAAGGCCTGTAAAAATTGAACGTGTCATCAATAGTGCCCAAAGTAATAGAAGTGCCTAGGAAAAAGGACCAGGAGATCAGGCGTTTGTATGGCCGGTAGTTCCGCAAATAAGCAAATCGTGCGCTTGATGGCGATGTCCGTCGTCTGGGTGCTGGTTGCCTGCTCCGGTTCTCCCGAGTACCCGGCTTCCAGCAGCCGCTATACCATCGACCAGGATCGGGCGCCGACCCGGGGTTCGCTGGATATTGCGGCAATTCCGGAAGTGGTTCCGGAGCCGGTGACACGGACTCAGGCAGGCAATCGAAGTCCCTATTCCGTGCTTGGCAGGACCTATCGGGTCATGGCCAGCGAAGAGGGCTACCGGGAACGGGGTGTTGCTTCGTGGTACGGTGAAAAATTTCACGGACACCGGACGTCCAATGGTGAAATTTTCGATATGTACAAGGTTTCCGCTGCCCATAAGACACTGCCGATTCCGAGCTTTCTGCGGGTCACCAACCTGGACAACAATCGCTCCATTGTCGTCAGGGTCAATGACCGGGGGCCGTTTCATGGGGATCGACTCATAGACCTGTCCTATGCCGCCGCCGTCAAACTGGGTTACGCCGCCCGGGGTACGGCCCGGGTACAGCTGGAAGCCATACTCCCACCGGTCAATTTCCAGGAATACCGGGCAGGTGGCAGCGATAGGGAAACGACAACACTGGCCGCGATATCCTCGGCGCCGAGGCGGTATCTGCAGGTGGGCGCCTTTACCAGCGCCGCGGCTGCCCGCCGGCTGAGTGATCAATTGCAGGAATTTACGGTTTTGCCGGTCTTTATCGAGGAGGTGGCAGGTAATGCCGACCAGGTACTGCACCGGGTGCGGGTCGGCCCGATAGCTGACGACGATGAAATTCGGGTCATCCGGGAGCGTGTGGTTGCCGCCAACCTGGGCAGTCCGTACACTGTGATTGATTAATGGCAGCCGGCCTGACACGGGCCACCCGGGAGGGCAATGCTGCCGTGTCTGTGAGTTTTCTTCGCCGGACCAGCCTTGACACACTCTTTCAGTAAAGCGATAGAACTGGACTACATGGATAAATACACGATGTTTTTCACAAAAATGGTACTTGAAACCGGATCACGCATTGCAGCGAGTGCGCTGATCGGGATATCCCTGTTCTGGTTGACCCTTTCCGTGGCTGCGGCACCGGCCATTATTCCCCGGGCGCCAGATATCGCTGCCAGCAGCTACATTCTCCTGGATGCCAAAACCGGGCATGTCATCGTCGAGGAGAATGCCGACGAAGCCCTGCCCCCGGCCAGCCTGACCAAGATAATGACCGCGTATATAGCTGCCGAGGAAATCCAGCTCGGCAATCTCGCCTGGGATGACATGGTCCACATCAGCGAGAAGGCCTGGCGCATGGAAGGCAGCAAGATGTTCGTGGGGGTGGATACCCAGGTCAGCGTCGAAGACCTGATGCGGGGCATCATTATCCAGTCCGGCAATGACGCCAGTGTTGCTATCGCAGAACACATCGCCGGGAGTGAAGATGCCTTTGCCGACATGATGAACCAGTATGCCGAGGTGCTGGGCATGCGTGATTCCTCGTTCGCCAATGCCAGCGGCCTTGATACCGAGATGTACTACAACCGCATGTCGGCCAGGGATCTGGCCACGCTGGCCCGGGCCACCATCCTGAACCACCCGGATCATTACGCCATGTACGCCGAGCGGGAATTCACCTACAACGGTATTCGCCAGCCCAATCGCAATACGCTGCTGTTTCGGGACCGCAATGTCGATGGCATGAAAACCGGCTGGACGGAAGCAGCGGGTTATTGCCTGGTAGCCTCGGCGGAGCGTGACGATATGCGGCTGATTTCGGTGGTAATGGGCACTGCCAGCGAAGAGGCCAGGGCAATCGAGACACAGAAACTGTTGACCTACGGGTTCCGCTACTACGAAACCCACAAGCTCTATGACGCCAACCAGATGGTAAGCAACGCCAAGGTCTGGTCGGGCCAGCAGAATGCCGTCGATCTCGGCATCAGCGACGAGGTTTATATCACCATTCCCAGGGGTCAGGCAGAGGAAATGAGTGCCTCACTGGAACTGGCCGAAGTGATATCCGCGCCACTGGAACAGGGACAGGTTATGGGAACGATCAACGTCGTGCTGGAAGACGACCTGCTGTACCAGGGGGAAGTGATCGCCCTGCAGTCCGTGGAGCGAGCGGGTTTCGTCAAACGCTTCATCGACTGGTTGACGCTGATGTTCACCAACCTGTTCAGCTAGTCCGGTAGACCATGTCATGAGATTTACGGAAATAGACCAGGAACCGCCCAGGATCGAGTTTCCCTGTGATTACCCCATCAAGGTAATGGGCACTGCCAGCGACGCGTTTCAAACGGAAGTACTGGCAATAATTCACCGCCACGCCAGTCCAGTGCCTGAACACAGGATTACCGAGCGGGCCAGTGCCAGGGGTAACTACTTATCCATAACCGTGGTCATCGAGGCCACGGGTGAACAGCAGCTGGAAGCAATTTTCAGGGAGCTCATGGACCAGGAAAGCGTTAAAATCGTACTCTAAGGTTCCCTAAGTTCCCTGTATCGCCCGGTGGCGGAATCCCGTTGTTACTTGCCGACTATAAATCTCACCAACTGCAGCCCCTCGATCCGTCAGCCGCTGCCGATGATTTCCTCACGGTTCGACGACTCGGTCTGCAGGACTACGTGCCCATCTGGCGGGCGATGCAGTACATCGCCGATCATCCGGAGAACAGGCGGGGTGACGAGCTATGGCTGCTGAGTCACAAACCCGTTTTCACCCTGGGCCAGGCCGGACGGCGGGAACACCTGCTGGACCCGGGCAGAATTCCGGTTGTGCAAACCGATCGAGGCGGACAGGTCACCTATCACGGCCCGGGACAGCTGGTGATTTACCTGTTGCTTGGACTGCGCAGGCGTAAACTGGGTGCGCGACAGCTGGTGAGCCTGATTGAAAACAGCATCATCGACCTGTTGGGTGAGCTGAATATTGCCGGGGAGGCCAGGTCCGATGCGCCCGGAGTCTACGTGGATGGTGCTAAAATAGCATCATTGGGACTGCGGATACGCAAGGGACGCAGTTATCACGGTCTCAGCCTGAACGTCGATATGGACCTGGAACCCTTTAAGCGCATCAATCCTTGTGGTCACCAGGACCTCCGGGTGGTTCAGCTGGCAGACCTGGTTGGCGATCGTAACCGGCTGATGCAACGAACGGCAACGCGGCTGGCGGATGGGCTGGCGCACCGGCTGGGACATGAAAGTATCGATCAACATACGACAATGACAGGAATTGTGTAATGTCACAAACGAAACGGCGCAACGTGCTGGTTGAGGGCGAAAAGCTGCGTGGTGCGGACAAGGTCAGGCGCATACCGGTCAAGGTGATTCCCACCGAGGAACTGCCCCGCAAGCCCGACTGGATACGGGTCCGTGTGCCCACATCGCCACGGGTTCAGCACATCAAGCAGAAACTTCGGCAGCACCGGCTCGCTTCAGTGTGCGAGGAAGCCTCGTGTCCCAACCTTGGAGAATGCTTCAACAACGGAACGGCGACGTTCATGATCATGGGCGACATCTGCACCAGGCGCTGTCCGTTCTGCGATGTGGCCCACGGCAAACCCCGACCCCTGGATGTTGATGAGCCGCGGGAACTGGCCGAGGCCATTGCCGAAATGGGGCTGGATTACGTGGTGATAACCTCGGTGGATCGGGATGATCTCAAGGACAGTGGCGCTGATCATTTCGCCCGCTGTATCGACGAAACCCGGCGCTGCAATCCCCGTATCCAGGTAGAGGTCCTGGTTCCCGATTTTCGTGGCCGCATGGATATCGCCCTGGAGATCCTGCAGAACACGCCGCCGGACGTTTTCAATCACAATCTGGAAACGGTCCCCCGGCTGTATCGCAAGGCCAGGCCGGGCGCGGATTACAGCTGGTCGCTGGAGCTGCTGAAACGGTACAAGGAACGTGTACCACAAGTTGTTACCAAGTCCGGATTAATGCTCGGCCTGGGCGAGAGCATCGACGAAGTCAAGGAGGTGATGCGGGACCTCCGCGCTCACCAGGTAGACATGGTAACCCTTGGCCAGTATCTGCAGCCGAGCCGGGACCACCTCAAGGTTGAGCGATTCGTTCATCCGGACGAATTTGACGCACTCAGGCTGTATGGAGAAGAGCTTGGCTTCACTCATGTGGCCAGTGGCCCCCTGGTCAGATCGTCCTATCACGCTGATAAACAGGCTCGTGGCGAAACGCTCTGACAACCTCCGGAAAGTCCGGGAGCAGGATTTATGAGGGCTGTCCGGGAGAAGCAATCCCTGGTCACGGGGCTGGTGAGCGGCATTGCCGTGCTGGGCGCGATACTGATTGTTGTGTTGTTTCTGTTTTATCCTGTTGAAACCGGGCGGCTTGGCCTGGGCACCAGGGCGACCCTTGGGTCTGTGGGAACCCTGCTGCTGGTCGGTGGCATCCGCCCCTTCCTGCCCTGGTTTTCCCGGCAGTCACTCGTCTATCCGTTGCTGGTCGGTGTCGCGTTGGCGGCAATCAGTCCCTGGTACTTTTTAATCTACCTGCCGGCTCATGCCGGCGAAGGCCTGGTGGGCGAGCAGCTGGCCAGCAGCATGATCACCGAAAACACCAGCAACGGCATCGTGGAAGTCGGGTTCGCCTATCCGATTTTCACGCCCACTGTCAGTCTGCGAAACGACGGGATATTCACCCGGGAAGTCGATATTTACCTGCGTATGCTGGATGGCAACAACGAGCCGGCTTTATTCCGCGCGGTGCGGGCGGACCTGCCGGACGCCCGTCTCAGTGTCGAAGCCAGTGTCAGGGGATTGCTCAGTCAAAGCCGGGGCTTCCTGTTTATACCTGTTGCAATCCCGCCGGGGAATACAGTCCAGGGCAGGGTGGTGTTCATCATCAGCGATCTCAACGATGGTTCCACCTTTGATGAAGCCCTGGGACGCAGCTATCCCGCCGAGTTTCAGGTCCGCGATTCCGCCAGCGGCGAACTGGTGGCTTCCTTCCCCATGACCAGCATCTGACCTGGTCAGTCAGTAGCCAAATTCACTGGTTGCCATTGCTGCCGGAAGGCCATGCGTTGTCGCCGGGTGAAGCCATTGACATTGGCCCGGAGAGCGTTTCCGTACCCGGAATCCCCGCCGTTACTCTTCTTTGTATTCTGCCGGCGCTGATTGCCTGTTGACAACAGGCTCACTTGTCTTTACTGCAAGTGGGGCAAGAATCCCTGGTCATTCTAAGGTGGTTAGCATTGACGTATCATGCGAGCTATTCAATCAGCCGCAGTCAGGAGTAGAAGACGCTGATGCCAACCGGCTACGCCATCTTTCTGAGTCTGGCTATTTCCCATTTATTGTTGCTGGGAGTCTGGGTAGTGGATGCGGTATCAAGAGGGACTATTTTTACACCAACTCCATTGCCTTCCAGTCTATATTCAATCTATGCGTACCTGGTGACCTCGGCATTGTTCCTGTGGAAATATCACGATGCCAACCTGTGGAAAGTGCAACGACAGGCCCAGAAACTTCAAGAGGACGGCTCGGTGGAGAGAACCGACCAGGAAAAAGCCCTGGCCGATCACATCAGGCGTGCCATGGAAGAAGACAAGTTGTACCGCGAGGCTAATCTTACCGTGGCAGGCCTGGCCGAATTCGTGGATAGCCAGGAATACCTGGTTCGTCGTGCCATAAACAATCACATGGGATTTCGCAATTTCAGTGATTTCCTCAATCACTATCGAATTGCGGAGACCACCAGTCTGCTGGCGGAAACCGACAGACCGGTTTCCGCCATCGGCTTTGACGTGGGCTATTCGTCCCTGTCTTCTTTCTACAAGGCTTTCAAGAATCGACAAACCGTCACACCGAAGCAGTATCGACTGCAGCGTAAAGTTGAATCCTGATCTGTTCAGCCCCTGAACCTGGCAGGAAGGTGGCCTCCCCCGGACGGTCTGTGCGGGGCGCAAGGCGTATACGGATCAATCGCGATACTTTTTAATTCATATTTCGAAAACCGGAAGCTTGCCTGCCCGCATACCACTAGGCTTGTACCAGGTCAGCCGTTCCGGCATCTACGCCGGTATCCTGATCTGACAAGCTGGAATTCAGCAAACGTGGCCTGAGAGCGTGGTATAGTCGATGAACCCTCGACCGTCGAGGACCTGTAACCATAGACCTGCTCATCAGTCCTTCGGTTGAAGAAAAATATAAACGAAAATAAAGGGTTATGTTCATGATATCCAGGTTTGCATCATGCTTCGGTTACAGTCTGTTACCCCGGGTCGCGGTAACCCCAAGGGCAGCGCTTGGCTGCCTGTTCGTGGCGGCGGTGCTGCAATGTCAGGCTGTTTTTGCTCAAATCGACCCGAATGACGGTGTCATCCAGGGTTCCGTGGTCAGCGGCCATGGTCCGGAAGCCGGCGTTTGGGTAATCGCCGAAACCGACGACCTGCCAACCCATTTCAGCAAGATCGTCGTCACCGATGACCAGGGCCGGTTCGTCCTCCCGGAACTGCCGGATGCCTTGTACAAGGTGTGGGTGAGGGGCTATGGATTGGTGGACTCCGACCCGCAGCAGCTACGTATCGGCGCCAGGGACGTGACCTTGCGTGCTTTCGTGGCCGAAGATCCGTTGCTTGCAGCCCAGGTCTATCCGGCCAACTACTGGTATTCACTGCTGGAAGTACCCTCAACCGACGCGTTCCCGGGAACCGGACCGGACGGCAACGGCATCAGCGAGCAGATGCGCAGCCAGGACCAGTGGATCGACATGACCAAGCAGGGCTGCCAGCTCTGTCACCAGTTGGGCAACCGGGCGACCCGCACGCTGGACCACCTGAGCCACCTGGATTTCGAATCCAGCGTGGAAGCCTGGCGATACCGCACCGCCATGGGTATTCGCGGACCGTTCATGTCGGCCTTCGCCGGTCGCTTCGGTCCCCGGGGAATGGAGATGTACGCGGACTGGACAGACCGTATCGCCGACGGCGCCATCCCGCCGACACCGCCCCGTCCCTCTGGAATGGAGCGTAACGTGGTCATTACCCAGTGGGACTGGGGCAACGAATCCGCTTATATTCACGACGAGATCACGACAGACAAACGTAATGCGCATCTCAACGCCGGCGGCAAGGTCTACGGGGTCGACGGCGGCCACGGTGCGCTGCTGGAACTGGATCCCTACACCCATGAGTGGGAGGAAATCGTTATTGCGGTGAAGGACAATGCCGATAATCCCGCGGTATCCCGGTTCAACCAGGTTTTTCCGGTACCTTCGGTGTATTACGGTGACCAGGCCCTGTGGCAGCGTCCTGCCGATCCCCACAATCCCATGTTCGATGAGTTGGGCAGGGTGTGGATGACCACCAAGGTGCGGGGTAACGATCTGCCCCAATGGTGCCAGCCGGGCTCGGACAACAGGTTTGTCCGCTACTATCCCACCCGCGGCAGTTCCCGGCAGGCATCCTACTATGATCCCTCCACCGGTGAATTCGGCTTGATCGATACCTGTTTCGGTACGCATCACCTGCAATTCGGCTGGGGTGAGGACCGCATGCTGTATTTCAGTGGCGGCGGCGACGTTATCGGTTTCATCAACACCCGGACCTGGGATCGAACCGGTGATGAGCAACTGTCCCAGGGCTGGTGTCCCATGGTGGTGGATTCCAACGGCGACGGTCGCATTACCAAGCCGTGGAATCAGCCTGTGGGCCCCCTGCGGGATCAGAACGAAGGGGGTGGTGGTCAGCGACTTGATGACGTCGACCCCGCCCTGGATACGCGAATGAGCCCGGGCAGCTACGGCATTATCGCCGATACCCGGGAACAGGGTGTCGCCTGGGGTGTGGGGACTGAGTTTCCCGGCAGAATCTATCGCCTGGACATTGGTGACAATCCCCCGGAAACCTGCATCACCGAGGTATACGAACTGCCGGTCATTGACGGTAAGCCGGCGGGTTTCGGGCCGCGCGGTATCGACATGGACCGCAATGGCATTATCTGGACTGCCTTGTCCGGCAGCAGCCATATTGCCAGTTTCGATCGCAGCAAGTGCGATGTGCTGAACGGGCCCAGCGTGGTCAATTCCCAGCACTGTCAGCAGGGCTGGACACTCTACGAGATACCCGGTCCTGATATGCAGGGGACCGATCGCAAGGCGGATTTTCACTATTACAACTGGGTGGACAATTTCAATACGCTTGGTCTGGGCGAGAATGTACCCATTGCCAACGGTTCCGGCTCCGATTCCCTGATTGCCCTTGTGCCCGGGACAGAACAATGGGTAAGACTGCGGGTTCCCTATCCCCTGGGCTTCTATTCGCGTGGCCTGGACGGGCGTATCGACGACCCCGAAGCCGGCTGGAAAGGACGCGGTGTGTGGGCCAACTACGGGACTAATTTCAATTGGCATACCGAGGGAGGTAAAGGCACCACCAGCAAGATGGTGAAGTTCCAGATCAGGCCCGACCCCCTGGCCCGGTAGCAGTCGGCAGCATGGTGAGTGCCGCGCGTATCCAGCTTTGTACACAATGCCGAACCGGAAATTGACAACAATGAAAACAGCCAATCAATCATTACAGAACATGCGTGGAATTCGCCGACGCACTGTGCTGCAGTCGCTGGGCATTCTGGCCGCTTCCGGGCATGGCGCCGTGGCCGGCCTGTGCAACCAGGCTTTCGCCCAGGGCTCGCCACCGCCGATTCCGGTGGTGGGCATCAATCATATGACCCTTGCTGTTGCCGATCCGTCGGCCTCGGTGGCCTGGTACCAGGGACTTTTTGGCATGCCTGTAGCAGCCCGCCAGGGCAACACGGTGGTATTGCGGGTGGGCGACGGGCCGCAGTTTATGGCAATCGGCGGAAACCCCAGCAACAACCCGCGCATCACCCACTATTGCCTTGCCGTCGAAAACTTCGATGAGCGGCGCCTGGTGCAGATCCTGGCTGAGCATGGAGTTGCCGCCACCGGTGGTTCCGGAGCCATGGAATCCAGGGTCAGAATGCGCGGGGAGGAGGCCGGGGGAGCAAGTTCCGGCACACCGGAGCTTTATTTTGGCGACCCGGACGGCATCGTCGTGCAATTACAGGATTCCACCTACTGCGGTGGCGCGGGCAGGTTGGGAGAAGACTGTCTGGAGGTGCCGGAAGCGGCGCCGACACCAGGACTGATCAGCCTGCGTGAGTTCAATCACTTTACCCTGTTTGTCTCCGATGCGGCGCGTTCCGTACAATTTTATCAGGACTTGTTCGGCATGCCCATTGACACGTACCAGGGGGCAATGCCCATTCTCAGAGTGGGTCCGGGCCGCGAGTTCCTGGCCATGCCGGAGGTGTCTCCGCTTGCCGGACGGATTCATCACGCCAGTCTCAATGTCGCTGACTTTAACGTCGAGAGAATTTTTTCGATACTGGAGAGTTATGGATTGACCATTCTTGGTGAGGCCGGTGGTGCCAATGGACCTTTGCAGGCCTATGTAACCCTGCGTGGCGCCGAGCGTGGCGGCGCGGCGGAGGGAACTCCGGAGCTGTACTTTACCGACCCGGACGGAATCCTGTTGCAGTTACAGGATTTGCGTTATTGTGGCGGTGCCGGGTATTTCGGTGAGCAGTGTGGCACCGTGGAAAATCCCACGGGACGCAACGCGTAATCGTCGGGATCAGCGTGCTGACTGCTCTCTGGAAGTGTAAACGAATTCGAAAATAGGAACATTGTTTTCCCGCTGACCTGATTAAGATTCGTGCGCAGGCTGCCAACCGGTGAGGCTGCCCGGGACTGCTGTTCAGATCAGTATCAAGTGTTTCTTATAGTTGGTAATAGAAAAGAAATTGGACTGTAAAGTATAGAACACGCCTGATGAAATGCCGATGAACCGGAACGATGAAATGCAACAACGAACCGTAAAACGGACAGGACATAAAATGAATAAGCGAGCAAATTCAGTATCTGGCCTGATAAAGACAGTTCTTGTGCTGGCGTTACTATTGCCTTCGGCTACCGTCGTTATCGCCCAGTCTTCCGGCACCGAACAGTCGATTTCTCCGCAGCGGGCCCTGCTCAACCAGTTTTGCGTGTCCTGCCATAACCAGGCCATGGTCAACAGTACGCCAATGGACGGAGAGAACCTGCTTTTTACCCAGCTGCGGGGACTGGGGCTGACCCTGGACGCCGAGAATGTGGATGATGTGTCCGAAAACCCGGAGATCTGGGAAAAGGTCGTACGCAAGCTGCGGGTGGGTGTCATGCCGCCACCGGACAATCCCCGTCCAGGCCACGAGGATTATACGGATTTTCGAATCTGGCTCGAGGAACAGCTGGATCGCGTCGGCGCGGAACAGATGGATCCCGGCCGCACCCTGGCTTTCCATCGATTGAATCAGACCGAGTACCGCAACGTGGTACGCGATCTCCTGCACCTGGAAATAGATGCCGATGAATTCATCCCGGCGGACCCGCCGGATCGCCACGGGTTCGACAACAACGCGGAGGTACTCGCCCTGTCGCCGGTGCTGATGGAGCGCTATGTAACGGCTGCCCACAAGATTGCCGAACTGGCGATTGGCGCTGCGCCCCGGGGGCCGACGATAAAGACCTACGAGCTGCCGCTGAACCTTATCCAGAACGATCGTCTAAGTGACCAGTTGCCGTTCGGGTCACGGGGCGGAGCCGCCATCACCCATACTTTTCCCGTGGATGGCGAATACCGTATAAAGGTGAAGCTGCAGACCAATTACGTAGACTTCGTCCGCGGGTACGATCAGCAACACACCATGGAGGTCAGCCTCGATGGCCAGCTGATCGATGCCATGAGCTTTGGAGGAGATGCCCCCGGTACGCCTGCTCCCTACAGTTTTGCCGGTAATATCCGGGGCAGTGACGACTGGGAAGAGTTCATGATGGGCTTTGCCGAGGAAGGGTTCGAATTCGTCATACCGGTGAAAGCAGGCCCCCATGTTATCGGCGCCACATTTCCCCGTGAAATGTGGGAACCCGAAGGAATACAACAACCGCGGTTGTTCGGCTATCACCTGGCGGTGACGGAATTGCCCGACGCCAATCCGGGTGTTGGCAGCATTTCCGTGGAAGGACCTTTCGCTATCCAGGGGCCGGGAGACACGCCAAGCCGCAGGAGAATCTTCAGCTGCCGACCCGCCAGCGCCGATGAAGAACCCGGGTGTGCCCGTGAAATCCTCACTGACCTGGCCAGGCGGGCTTATCGCCGGCCGGTGACCGGGAATGACGTCGAGGAGTTATACCGTTTCTTTGCCGCGGGTCGCCAGGAAGGCGGGTTCGATGCAGGGATTCAACTTGCTCTGGAACGGGTCTTGGTGGCACCCGATTTTCTGTTCCGGATTCAACAGGACCCGGCCGATGCCGGACCGGGAGAAATTTACCGGATCAGTGACGTGGAACTGGCATCCCGCCTGTCATTTTTTCTCTGGAGCAGCGCGCCGGATGACACTTTGCTGGACCTGGCAGCCCGGGGCCTGTTGCGCGCTCCCGGTGTGCTGGAAACCCAGGTAAAGCGGATGATGGCTGATGAGCGGGCCGATGCATTTATCAGCAATTTCGTCGGCCAGTGGTTGTATCTGCGCAACCTGGATAATGTCTATCCGCTGCCGTCGGCATTTCCGGAGTTCGATGAAAACCTGCGAAACTCGTTCAAGCAGGAAACGGAATTGTTTATCCAGGACCAGATCCGAGCCGATCACAGCCTCCTGGAGCTGCTCAGTGCCGACTATTCCTACCTGAACCAGCGGCTCGCCGAGCATTACGGGATCCCGGGAATCTACGGCAATCACTTCCGCAAAGTTTCCCTGGACGGCGATCAGCGCGGTGGTCTGCTAGGTCACGGCAGCCTGATGACGGTGACTTCCTATCCGAACAGAACGTCGGTGGTATTGCGCGGCAAGTTCGTCCTGGAAAACCTGCTGGGATCTCCGCCTCCTGAACCTCCTCCCAACGTACCCGCCCTTGAAGAAGCCGCAGCGGACGGCCGACAGCTCACCATGCGGGAAGCCATGGCCCAGCATCGGGAAAACCCGGCCTGCCGGGTTTGTCATGCCGCCATGGACCCCATTGGTTTTTCCCTGGAAAACTATGATGCCGTGGGTAAATGGCGTGATCGTTTCGCCGGTGTCGAAGTCGATGCGTCGGGCCTGTTGCCTGATGGAGCTGCGTTCGATGGACGAGAGGGTCTGGAAAAATTACTGCTGGAACGGTCCGACGATTTTGTCGGAACGGTGGTCGAAAAATTACTGACCTACGCGCTGGGACGCGGGCTTGAATACTACGATATGCCAACAGTGCGGTCCATTACACGTATGGCTGAGGAAGACGACTATCGCTGGTCTTCAGTGATACTGGGAGTGGTCAACAGCACCCCCTTTCAGATGCGGAGAACGGAAATATGATTATTACCAAGAAGAAAATAGCACGACGAACCGTGCTGCGAGGGCTTGGAGCCAGCCTGGCGCTGCCACTGCTGGACAGCATGATTCCAGCGCTTTCCGGTTCCGCGCAGGCGCAGATAGCGCAGCCGATCAGGCGACTGGGCGTGATTTATGTACCGAACGGTATGGCCATGAAAGCCTGGACACCGGAGGCCGTGGGCTCCGATTTCGAGATCACCCGCATCATGAAACCCATGGCGGCGTACCGGGACCGGATGCTGGTGTTTACGGGACTCGACGGACCGTCGAGCAATGCCGGTGTCCATGCCAGCGCGTCAACCCGTTTTCTCACCGGCGCGATTCCCCGGCGGGCGGAGTCTGACCTGCAGGCGTCGGTATCCATCGATCAACTGGTCGCGCAGCACTACGGTACCGAAACACAACTGGGTTCCCTGGAACTGGCCCTGGACGAAAACGATGTATTCGGCTCCTGTGATATCGGTTTCAGCTGCCAGTACACCAGTACCATTTCCTGGCGGGATGAATTTACACCTCTGCCCATGGAAACCAATCCGCGGCTGATTTTCGAACGCCTGTTTGGCGACATCGGCACGACGGATCCCGAGATCAGACTACAGCGTATCCGGCAGGATCAAAGCCTGCTGGACTCGGTTACGCAGCGCGTGGCGGAACTGAATCGCAGCGTGGGCGCCGGTGACCGTGCCAAGCTGGACCAGTACCTGGATGCGGTGAGGGACGTGGAGCGTCGAATTCAGATGGCGGAAGCCCAGAGCAGCCGACAACTCCCCGAAGTAACCCAGCCGTCGGGAATACCGGACACCTACGAGGAACACGCCAAGCTGATGTTCGATCTTCAGGTCCTGGCCTACCAGACGGATCTGACCCGGGTGATTACCTTCATGCTGGGTCGCGAGCTTAGCGGCAGGACCTTCGCGGAGATCGGTGTACCGGATTCTCATCACCCCACCTCTCACCACAGGGATGATCCGGTGTTGTATGAAAAGTGCATAAAGATCAATGAATTTCACACCAGCCTGTTTGCTTATTACCTTGACAGGCTGGATGCCACGCCTGATGGAGATGGCTCTCTCCTGGATAACATCCTGCTGCTTTATGGTGCCGGCATGTCCGACAGCAATCAGCATAGCAATCGCGGACTGCCTCTGGTGCTGTTTGGGGGCGGCGCAGGCGCCATGCAGGGTGGTGGTCGTCACCTTCGTTATCCCAATGGTACGCCTATCAGCAGGTTACACCTGACCATGCTGGACAAGCTGGGCATGCCTGTGGACAGGTTTGCCGACAGCACCGAACCGCTGGATTTGTTGAGCGGTGTTTAATCAACCGAGGTGTATTATGGGGAATATCCGGTTTAGAACCCGGGGTGTCAACAGGCTGTTGACAGCCCTGGCGCTGGTTATCGGTATCAATTCTGTTGCAGCTGCTGAATGGCCCTTGATCGACGCAGTCCGGCACCAGGATGTCGACGCCGTGCTGGCGCTGCTGGCAGACGGCGTAGACCCTGATAGCAGTCAACCCGATGGTGCCACCCCATTGCACTGGGCTGTGCATCAATCGGACAAGGTCAGTGTCACGGCACTGCTCGCTGCCGGTGCCAACGTCAACGCCACCAACCGCCTGGGTGCATCGCCACTGTTCATCGCCGCAAGCAGCGGTGATGCAGAAATGATAGCCCTGCTGGTGCAGGCGGGAGCCGATCCTGATATCGCGCTGGCAATGGGCGAGACGCCGTTGATGTCCGCTGCACGATCCGGTACCGCTGAAGGTGTTCGCGTACTCATCGGTGCCGGAGCCGATGTCGATGCCCGGGAACAATCCCGCCTCCAGACTGCACTCATGTGGGCGGCGGCACAGGGGCATGTGCAGGTCGCCAGGGAACTGGTGGACGCCGGCGCCGAACTGGAGGCACGTTCCAGGGTCCGCCCCATGCTTATGTATGTTGATGCCGCCAACGGTGGTGCCTTCGATCAGGGCGTGATGGAAAACCTCGGTGGTTATTCGCCGCTCCTGTTTGCCGCTCGAAACAACAGGCTGGCGATGGCACGATTGCTGGTGGAAGGCGGCGCTGATCCGGATGGAGAAGCCGGTAACGGTGCGACTCCCCTGGTGGTGGCGGCCCACAGCGGCCACGCTGAGGTGGCGTCGATGTTGCTGGATCTGGGTGCCGATCCCAATAATATGGCCGCCGGTTACAGCGCATTGCACGCCGCAATTCTGCGGGGTGACCAGGCAACGGTGAAGTCGCTGTTGCAGCATGGCGCCAACCCCGATGCACGGGTCGCCAGGGCAACCCCGGTTCAGCGGGCCAGCGAGGACTGGGTCTTGAGAACCGGCCATGTCGGTGCCACACCGTACTGGCTGGCCGCCAGTTTTCGTGAAGCGGCTATCATGCAAATGCTGGTGGAATGGGGGGCAGATCCCCTGGCCAGCAACCTGGAACAGGTCGAACGACTCCGAGATCGTGAATCACGACTCAATCCACCGCCGCTTGACGAGCGCAAGGTGACCGGCGGATTCGCCAGCGCATTGCACGCGGCCGTCCGTGGTGACAGTACCAGGGGCAGGTTTTACGTGCAGGCAAACCCCGATCCTGTTGGTGAAGAACGCCGGGCGCTGGAGGCAGTCAGGGTTGCCATAGCCCACGGTGTCGACCCGGCGTACAAGGATTTTACCGGTGCGACTGCTTTGCATGATGCGTCTTCCCGCAATCTTGCCACCCTGGTAGACGAGCTGGCGGAAAGGGGAGTCGATATCAATGTCGTGAACGGACAGGGGCGAACGGCGCTGGACCTGGCAATCGTTGCCGAGCGGCGCATGGCAAGTAGTATCCTGGCGCAGGAAACGCCGCAAACAGTTGGCCCCTCGGCGCGGGAAGTGCTGGAACAACTGGGTGCCCTTAGAGCGAACGAGCTGTAGGTCAGCCATGCGCCCGACAGTGTGGGACCCTGCTGGGGGAATCCCGAGGTATCTGGAATACTAACTGCCGGAAAGGAATTGCTGAAGCTATGGGGCCAGGAACAGATTCGGCGATTACCAAACCTGCCAAGAACCTGGCCATAAGCGATACGCTGTACCTTAACAGGTGAAGCGTAGCTGACATACGGGGCGGTCCCCCGCCAGGCAGGTACCTGCGCGAAATGAGAGTACAGCATCGGCCAGCGTCGCACCACTGATGCAGCATTCAGAGGAACGTGATTTTAGACTGCCTGGTCAACGCAAACCGTTTATGTGAACGTAGCTAACCCATGGAAGTGGTCAGGGCAGCGCCAGCACCAGCAGCTCCGGAATTGGCGTGCTCAGCAGTGGCAGGGCAATGTACTGTTTGCCATTTACGGCATAGCTCATCGGCGCACCCCCAGGCTGGGCGGGCAATTCAATTGACGCCAGTTCTTCTCCGGTGCCTTTATTCCGTGCCACCAGTTTCGGTCCATAGCCCGTGTTCTGGGCATGAATAAGCAAAGTAGCCGTGACCAGCACGGGATGACGGCCACCACCGCCCAATGGCGGTAAATCTACGTCCTGAAGCAGCGGATTGTTTTCGATGGCGCGTGACCCGTCACCATTGGGCACCTGCCAGAGGATTTCACCGCGGTTCATGTCATAGGCAGTAATGGTGGAGTAGGGGGGCTTCAGCACAGGCAATCCCTGGGGACCTCGAACGCCGCCGTTGGCCAGGCGAAAGTAATCGAAATTGGAGGCTTCCTCGTCCCTGACCATGAGTGGTACGGTAGGATTGTTTGCGGAGGGCACGAACAGGACCGCGGACTCCGGATCGATGCCGGCTCCCGACCAGTTGGCGCCTCCACCGGCACCCGGCAGCAGGATGGTGCCACGATGGCCATTGTCATCCGGCAGGCTTGGCGGAGTGAACAGCGGGCCATAAGTATAGTCCGCCAGGATCTCCAGAGTCTGCGCCCTGATTTTCGGCGTAAAGTCGATGACATCATCGTCGGTCAGCCCCTGCATGGCAAATGCCGGCGGCCTGGTCGGAATAGGCTGGGTCGGGGACACGCGTTCTCCCGGTATAAGTCCACCGGGGACGGGACGTTCCACAATGGGCCACACCGGTTCGCCGGTTACGCGATCGAACACGTAGGTAAAACCCTGCTTGGTAACCTGGGCTATGGCCTTGATCGGGCGTCCATCCACTGTTATATCAATGAGGTTTGGTGCCGCCGGTGTGTCATAGTCCCAGATGCCATGGTGAATCATCTGGAAATGCCACACCCGTTCACCGGTACTCGCATCCAGGGCTACCAGGCTTTGGGTAAACAGGTTGTCACCCGGGCGGTGACCACCGTAAAAATCATTCGTGGGGGCTTCCGTCGGCAGGTACACGAAACCCAGTTCGGGATCAGCGCTCATCATGGTCCATACGCCGCCGTTACCCGTGTAGCGCCAGGAATCCTCTTCCCAGGTTTCAATGCCGAAGTCACCATCCTGGGGAATGGTACGAAAAGTCCAGATCAATTCGCCGCTATGTACGTCATATCCCCGTACCCAGGTGGGCGGGCGCTCCTTGAGGCGGGGGCGATTGGACGTAATCTGTTGTACCACCACGACATCACCGACAACCACCGGTGGCGAAACCGCGCCCAGGGGCTGTGCACCCTGCCAGTCCATGACATTCCTTTCAGCCCGGGGAATGCCGTCGGTGAGATCGATACGTCCGCCGGCAAAGCCGGTATCCACCGCGCCGGTTTCCGCGATCAGGGAAATTACGTAACCATCATTAGTGCTGACGATAATCCGTGAATCGTCACCGTCGCCCCACCAGGCGACACCGCGGTGATGAAAACCCAGGGGACTGATCGATGGACCCGACAGGTACACCCGCGGGTCATGGGACCACAGCATCTCGCCACTGGTGGCATCCAGGGCGGCGACCTGGTTCAGGGCAGTGAGCATATAGAGTACACCGTCGACCATGAGAGGTGTGCCCTGCAACCGGTTGAACCCCACTTCGACATCCGGACCGAGCAGCGTGTCGAAATCCAGATCACCGTCGATTGATTGCCAGCGCCAGGCTGTTTCCAGCCGGGAGAAGTTCCCGGCGTTGATCTGGCTGAGGCTGGTGTACTTGGTGGAACCGGCATCGGCGGCATATCCTGGCCACTGGCCATCGGTGCTGCCGTACTGGGCAACTGCAAATGAGCCCGACAACAGGATGGCGACTGTCATAAATGAATGAAGAATTAACAATCCGTTGCGTCTGCTTGAGCTTATTGTTCTTGCGTCCATTTTTCCCTTAATTCCTCCCGGTCCAGTTGCACACCACGAAGATAGACAACGTCTATTTCCCGGGTGTTGTTGATGTCGTCCAGCGGATTGGCATTCAGTACAATAAAGTCCGCCGCCTTGCCCGGCAGCAGTTCTCCCACATTGTCAAGCCCGAAAGCCGTAGCGGACCGCGAAGTGGCGGCTACTATTGCTTCCATGGGGGTCATGCCCATGCGGACAAAAAGGGACAGTTCCACGTGATCCGCATAGCCGAAAAAATCACCGACAGCACCGGCATCGGTACCCAGGATAACGTGCTCCCTGAGGCGGAAAAAATTGTCAGCAAGCATGGCGGACCGCCGCCGCTGTGCTTCGGTGCGGGTTTCCGGGGGCGCCGCGTAGCCGGCATTCAGTGAACTCAGCGTCGATTCCGGTACCTGATCGAAGAAGAAAGGATCCTGGAAAGCCGGAATATAATAAGGCTCGCCCTTGGTAATCATGCCCAGCGTGGGCACGATGAAGACGTTGTTGGCGGTCACCAGGTCCAGGTATTCATTATCGACAGGCACGTCATATGGCATGTGAATGAAGCGACGGTTGCCGGCCCTGACCAGGTTCTTGTGATCGGCCAGCGTCGTGGCATGGGCGATAATCCGCATGTCATGGTCGTAAGCGGCTTGCAGTACGGCCTGGTAGACTTCCGGGGCCAGTTTGATCTGCGCGCCGCGACGGGTGTCGCGACCGTCCACCCAGATCTTGGCAATATCATAGCCGCCATCGGCCAGTTCACTCACTGTCCTGGTTGCCTGTTCCGGCTCGCTGATAGCGTGTACACCCCAGTAATCCGGGTCGTCAGTGAAGCGCGGATTCGGACCACCGCCTGGAGTGCCCATTCCGGGAGACAAATGATAGCGGGCGCCGCCCACATTGCCCTTCAGCTGTTCAAGTTTTACGCGCCGGGCCACGTCTTCCTTATCGCTGCCGGTTGAGATGATGGTGCCGACACCGTAGTAGGCGTGGCGATACAGGTGGTCGATCAGGTTATCGTCGGTAAAAAATCGGGAGCCCCAGTCGCCGTATGCCTCCCAGCCCAGGTGTGCATGAGTGTTCACCAGGGCCGGCATGATGGTTCTGCCGGGCAGGTTGTGAACCTCAGCATCTTCCGGAACCGGAACTGCACTGCGTGGGCCGGCTTCCAGGATAACGTCGTCACGGATGACCAGGGTCGCCGGTTCTGCAACCTCACCATTGCCGTATACCAGGCGGACATTGGTAAACACCTGAATACTGGCTGACGGACTGTTCTGCTGGCCGGCGGCGGGACCGGTTAGCGCCACGATAATCGGGACTAGCAGCAGGCAAGGGTGCAGTTTCATTGTTTTTTCATTGCCGTGTTGGGTTGCCGTGTTGGAATAAGGGGAAGTTGCTGATCCAGGTTAACCAGAGCATATTTGGCTACAACTCCGAGAGCAGTCTATCGCGTTCCGGTCTTGAAAACGTGTTGATTTTAAAAAGTAGACGCATTTCGTACCGGATTCATCCCGGCCCCGGCCGTTCTCAGACTGGAACCCGACCTCAATGGCGTGATTCCGCGTATTTTCCAGGCGAAAGCCAGCTGAATTCATATTGAATTACCGGTAGTCGTCGTTTACTCTCCGGGTGACCAATGCAGCCCTGACAGCCCACAAAGAGGCAATCTATGAAAACACTCAACCTGTTACCGGTTCACCGCCTGTCCCGCGCCCTGACCTGCACGGTGATAAGCTGCGGCCTTGCGCTCAGTGCCAGCCTCGTGCCGCTGGCAACCCTGGGGCAGGACCGGGATGGCCAGCGGGTGGTCAATGTTATCGAGGAACCGCGTCACCGACCGGTCCACGTGGACGGCGACCTCTATCTTCTGGATGTGCAGCTTAATCCCGGAGACGAATCCATGCCTCACACCCATGACGCGGCGATTCTGCTGACTTATATCAGCAGCAGTGACGGGCCCGTCGAAGGCAGGGTGAGCAGCAACACGGATTATGCCAGCGAACAGTTCACTCACAAGATTTCCAATAACGGGACTCACCAGACCCGCATCATCGCCCTGGTAAACTTTGGCCCGCCGACCAGTCATCTGACGATGGATCGCCCTGCCGGCGTAGCCATGGAACCGCAACTGGAAAACAGCTGGTTTCGCTCCTATCGCCTGGAACTGGCACCGGGGGAGGCGACCACGCTGCGGACCCACCGTAATCCAACCGCCGTTGTCCAGGTGTCACCTGGCCTGGCACATGTATCAAGAGTGGATGGTATTACCGAGGAGCTTGATTCTGCCGGCGACTGGGCATGGCGGGATTCTGACAGCCCGTTCCTGGTTCGTAATATCGGCACCGAGCCGGTGGCGGTAGTGATCAACGAGGGTCGTCGCTAGACGACAGCTGGCCGAATCCGCGGTACTCGGCAATGGCGAGGCCGGCGGCGACACTGGTAAACGGGTCGTGTTCCACC
>Ga0209273_10001155_pt1 | contig 25646 bp, 26 predicted proteins | sample tdAd471_FD_187126 | JGI IMG/M metagenome (GOLD analysis project Ga0209273, IMG submission 187126) | Marine sediment microbial communities from the Atlantic coast under amendment with organic carbon and nitrate - tdAd47.1 (SPAdes)... | ecosystem: Environmental > Aquatic > Marine > Coastal >...
GGCGGGGGGAGTGAAAAAGAAATCAGGCATTGGGCATGACGGGGGAGGGGGAAACGGCGGAGAGAACCCCCTCGCTTGCGCTCGGGGCTCGTAGAAGTTAGGGGGGAGAAGAAAGAGACCCCTCGCTTGCGCTCGGGGCTAGTTGGGGGACGGGGGATATGGGGAGGGGGGGTCAGGGGTTCATGAACTTGCCGTCGAGTTTGAGCATGAACTTCTTCTTTTTGAAGTCAACGTCGCCGCCGAGTGAGAGGTCCTTGGAGATCTTGATCTTGCTGCCGTCGAGCCAGCGGGGGAGGGGGAGCTTGATCTGTTCTTTCTTGTCGGGCGGGGGCATGGTTTTGAGGATGCGGTTGAGCTTGGCCTCGAGGGAGGTGGCTTCCTTTTCCATCATCTTCTGGATGGTCTTCTTGGACTCCTCGAGGAGGTCGATCTTCTTCTTGTCGTCGTCGGTACGGTCACGCTCCTTCTTCTTGAGGATGGGTTTGGCCTCCTTCTCGAGCTTCTCGTGCTTGATCATGGGCTTCTTGAGCTTGCCGACGGTCTTCTTGATCTCGTCCTCGACGGGCTTCTTGATTTTTTCGGTGGCCTTGGCGGTGTCGTTTCCCATGGCGGTCTTCCTGTTGGGGGCGGGGGTTTGGTCGGCGGAGCGTGAGGGCGGGGCGCAACTCACGCCGGTGGGCGAGGATTCCGTGAGATTCGCGGCGGACTCCAGCGTACCGGTCGTGGCCCCGGGGTGGAAGGGGGTGCGGGCGGGACGGTGCCGCGGGGGTGCGGCCGGGGTATATTGGCGGGCATGAGCGAGACGCCGCTGAGCACGCAGGGGGACGGGGCGCGGGCGTTGCCCGCGTGGGCGAGGCCGTTTGACCGGATCGCGCGGGCGCCGTGGTTCGTGAACGGGATCACCGGGGTGATCGTGATCGCGAGCGTGCTGGCGGGGTTGCAGACGTACCGCTCGCTGACGCTCGAGTACGGGGACGTGCTGAACACGATCGACTCGGTGATCATCGGGATCTTTGTGGTCGAGCTGGTGATCCGGATGCTGGCCTACGGCGACCGCCCCTGGCGGTTCTTCCTGAACGGGTGGAACCTGTTCGACTTCTTCATCGTCGTGGCGTGCCTGTGGCCCGCGGAGGGCGGTGGGAACCAGTTCGCGACGGTGTTGCGGCTGGCCAGGCTGCTGCGTGCGATGCGGCTGTTCAGCGCGATCCCGCGATTGCAGGTGATGATCGTGGCGTTGATCCGGTCGATCCCGGCGATCTTCTATGTGGGGCTGCTGCTGTTCCTGCAGTTCTATATCTACGCCGTGATCGGGACGGTGCTGTTCGGGAAGAACGACCCGGTGCACTTCGGGACGCTGGACATCTCGCTGCTGAGCCTGTTCCGCGTGGTGACGCTGGAGGACTGGACGGACGTGATGTACTGGCAGATCTACGGGACGTCGGTGACGGACCCGGGTGTGCTGGCGTCGATCACGAACGAGGCGTACGAGCCGGTGGCGCGGTCGTACGACTACAACGTGCAGGCGCGGCAGATGAGCGCGGCGCAGCTCGAGACGTATCAGCCCAAGGCGTTCGGGGTGCTGGCCACGGCGTACTTCGTGTCGTTCGTGATGATCGGGACCATGATCGTGCTGAACCTGTTCATCGGCGTGGTGCTGAGCGGCATGGAAGAAGCGCAGAAGGACCAGCTCGCCAGGTCGCTGGCGACCGAGGCGGGCGGGTCGGACACGGCCGGGCGGCTGAACCGGATCGAGCAGAAGCTGGGCGACCTGCTGGGCGACATCGGGGAAGTCCGGCGTGGGTTGCCGAAGGACGGGGACTAGCCCCCCCCCCTCCCCCCACTGCCCCCACCACCCCCCCCACCCCCTACATCCCAATCCCCACTCATTCCCCTGTTGCTTGTGAGGGGGGGCGGTCCCGTCGCTTGCGTTCCGGGCTCGTTTAGGGGTGCGAGCGTCAATGGGCTTGGCGTGGAGCAGGCTGCGCCGTCTCCACGGCACCGGTGTGCTGGCCCCGGTGGTCCCGGCCCCGGCTCTTCGGCACGCTTCGGAGGGTGATCAGTCCTCGGCGGTGGCCATCTCGCCGGTCTCGGGGTTGATGCCCGCGGCCTCGTGGGAGATGGTGGAGCGCTGGATGACGTCGGCGAGGCCCTTGAGGCTCTTGCGGTAGTTGGCGGGGTCGGGGCGCGGGGCGTTGGCGGCATCGCGGGCGGCGTCGGCGAGGTGGTCGTGCCAGTCCAGGCCGAGGAACATGAAGAGGGCGCGGGCGGTCTGCTCGGGCTCGTCGCGGAGGTTGCTGACGGAGAGGACGTGGTAGGGCTGGCGTGAGCCGTCCTGCTGGAAGGTGGTCTCCCAGTGCTTGCGGAAGATCTGATCGGCGCGGGCGTAGAGGGCGAGGGAGGCGTTCTCGGTGACGAAGGGGTGGGCGTAGCCGGAGTGGGTGGTCCAGGCGTCGAAGGCGGCCTCGAAGGGGTCGGCCACGACGTGGACGACGTGGGCGTGCGGGTTCATGACCGAGAGCATGCCGAGCTGGAGGAGGTTGGTGGCGTTGGCGTCCACGATGCGGGCGTGCTCGGAGGAGCCGGCGTGGCGCTGGAGGACGCGTGTGTAGTGGGCGCCGGCCTCGCGGGTGTCGTTGCCGCGTACGGTGCCGGGGCGGAGGAGGGTGACGAAGTTGCCCTGGGTGGGCGCGTTGAATCGGTTGCGTGCGATCTCGGAGAGGAAGTTGGTGGAGCCCGCGCTGGCGGCGTCGGGGTGGGCGGCGATGAGTTTCGCCACGGCGTCGTTCATGCGACCGGGGGTGCCGACGACGAGGACGGGGGTGGGGTCCTCGGTGTCGGCGCGGACAACGTGGGAGATGGAGTCGTTGGTCCAGCCCTTGATGATGTTGAGAACCTCGGCCATGAAGAGGCGGGGCTTGAACTGGACGCGGGGGATGGTCTTGGCGCGGCGCCAGGCGGCGACGGCCTCGTCGTGGCGACCGGCGGCGTCGCAGGCGTCGGCCGCGGCGTGGAGGAGGAGGAGGAGAACGCCCGCGGGCAGGCCGACGCGCTTGGAGGTGGCGAGGACGTGGTCGGCCGCCTCGGAGGGGGGGAGGGCGTCGGGTGCTTTCAGCGCCACCTCGGCGGCGGCGAGGGCGACTTCGACGTCGGTGTCCCCCTGCTTGAGGTGGGGGCGCAGGGTGTCGGCCGCGGCGGCGGCCTCGCCCCGCGCGAGCAGGAGGCGGGCCGCGTGGGCGTTTTTGGAGACGGACTCCTCGGTGACGGGCTCGGCGGCGTCGAGGTGGCGCTGGGCGGCATCGAGGTCGCCGAGGCGGGTGTAGGCGCGGGCGAGCTCGGTGTGGACCATGAAGGCGTTGAACTTGCGTCCCATCTCGACCTGGGGGGTCGGGGCCTCCGGACGCTCGGGGTCGCTGGCGAGCTCGGCGGCGGTGGTCAGGCGCTCGACGGCCTCGGTGTGGCGGCCCATGCGGTTGAAGGCGATGCCGATGGCGAGGTGGGCGGGGTCGAAGTGCGGGGCGGCCTGGGCCAGGCGGATCATGAGGCCGGCGGAGGTGCGGTAGTCGCCGGCGTTGAGGGCGGTCTGCGCGGTCATGAGCGCCTGCTGGGCGTTGAGCTCTTCCGGGAGTTGCTTGGTTCGTTGGGGTCGCTTGGCCATGAGGGGCTCCGGAGGTGTTGGGGAGGGGACTTTAGCCGCTCCGACGGGGGGCAGGGCCTAGGGTTGGCGATGCGTCGTCTGACCATTATTTCGACCGGGGGGACCATCGAGAAGACGTACGACGAGCACTCCGGGGACCTGACCAACCGGCACAGCATCGTCCCGACGATGCTGGGGCTGCTGCGGCTGGAAGAGACATCGGTCAACACGGTGCAGCTTCTGAGCAAGGACTCGAACGACCTGACCGACGGGGACCGGGCCAGGATCGTGGAGCAGGTGCGGCTGGTGGTCGGGAGCGAGGGCGACCCGACCGAGTGCGACGGGGTGGTGCTGCTGCACGGGACGGACACGCTCTGCCAGACCGGGGACCTGCTGCACCAAGAGCTGGGGGGCTGCCCGCGGGTGCCGGTGGTGCTGACCGGGGCGATGCGTCCGTTCGAGATGAAAGAGAGCGACGCGCTGCAGAACCTGAACGAGGCGCTGTTCGCGGCCGGGCACTTCGAGTGCGGGGTGTGGGTGGTGGCGCACGGGCGGGCGCTCAGGTTCCCGGGGCCGATGAAGGATCGGGCGCGGGGGACGTTTGTGATGGGTGGGGCGCGGGGGTAAGGCCTGAGAGGGCAAGAGAAAGACGGTCCCGTCGCTGGCGCTCCGGGCTCGTGATTAGCCGGAGCGGTGCTTGCGGCGGGAAGCGGTGTGCTCCTCCGCGCGTGCTCATGCACGCGGCATCGCGAGCCCCTTCTCCCTCCGGGAGAAGGTGGCCCGGCGCAGCCGGGTCGGATGAGGGGGTGTGACAGAGACCGAGTTGGGATTCGAACCAGTTGGACCCGTTCGCGTGCGGGGTGAAATCGCTTGAGCATGCCGTGACGGCCCCTCATCCGTCCGCTGCGCGGACACCTTCTCCCGCGGGGAGAAGGAGGAAATGCCGGTCCCGTCGCTTGCGCTCCGGGCTCGTTGGGGGGCGGGGGTGGGCGGATCGTTGCTTGTTAGATGATCGTGTTGATGAGGACGAGCAGCGCGATCAGGGCGATGGGGCCGAGGATCATGCCGGTGATGAGCCAGGCGAGCGCGGCCCACCAGGCGGTGGGCTGGGCGCGGTCGCGTCCGAGGGTGCGTCCGGGCATGGCACCACAGACGGTGGCACGCCCGCACTCGGGGCAGGTGGCCATGAGGGTGGCGCTGGGCGGGTGCTCGTAGAGGGTCTGGGAGTCGAGGGGGTAGTCGCAGGTGCCGCAGGTGCAGCCGAGGGCGAGCGAATGCGGGGAGCCCTTTGAGATGGTGGCGGCGAAGGCGAGTTCGGCCTCGGTGGGCGGGGTGGTGCTGCGTTGGGGTGGGTCGGGGGTCATGCGGGTGTGGGGTCGGAAGATTGTGGCGCGTCCGGACGCCGTGCGTGATGGCGTGCGGTGATGGGCAGGGCGATCCTGACAGAGACGGCGTAGAGCAGGGTGCCGAGCAGGAGCGAGCCCCAGGCCATGGGCTGGGCGTATTCGTCTGTGGCGAGTTCCTGGTGGTGGTAGCCGTAGCCGGCGTAATGGATGGGCTGGATGGCGAAGTAGCAGAGGAGAGCGATGGCTGCGAGCGGGACGGGGGCGAGGAGGAGCCAGCGGCGGGTGCGGGTGCCGGAGGTTTTGAGGAGGTTGCAGAGGATGAGCGTGGGGAGGGGGATGGCGAGGATGTACCAGGCCCATTCGGGTGCGCCGTCCCAGATGATGCCGTCGTAGGAGCCGCGTGTGGTTTGGCGGAAGCTGGGTTCGTGCTGTGCCCACCAGTCGCGTGCGATGCCTGATCGCGGGTACCTTCCGCGATTCGATATGGCGATGTAGTGTGTTCGCAAGGCACTGGCGATGTATTCGGTGCCGACGTAGGCCGCGGATTGGGCGATGCCGGCGAGGGACGCGGCGAGGGCGAGGGCGAGCGTGCACGCAGCGGGGAGTCTCAGGATGCGGGCGGCGTGGGCCAGGCGCTGGCGTGTGCGGGCCGGGGCGAGGCTGGGGTCGGCGGGCTGCTCGCGCCCGCACTCGGGGCAGCGGACGGCGATGAGGTGGTATTGCTCGACGTAGAAGGTGGGCTGGCCCTCGAGTTCGTAGTGGCAGACGGCGCAGGGGGGCATCGGAGGAGAATACGGGAGGGGAGGGGGTGGGGTTCTGGGGGGCCGAGTCCGAACCGCGCGGCCCGTCGCTGACGCTCCGGGCTCAAGTGGGGCAATGAAAAACCCCTCGCGGGGCGAGGGGCTTTGGATCGATTGGGTTGTCGCGTTGGTCAGCCGGAGATGGCGGTGACCTTGGCGGCGGTGAAGCGCTGGCGGTGGCCGGTCTTGCGCTTGTACTGCTTCTTGGGCTTGAACTTGTAGATGTAGAGCTTGTCGCCCTTGACGACGGGCTCGGTGATCTCGAGGGTAACGCTGGCGCCCGAGACGTAGGGGGAGCCGAGCTTGGCGTCGCCGCCGGCGGGGCCGACGACGAGGACCTTGTCGATGGTGATCTGATCGCCGGCCTTGGAGTCGCCGGCGTTGTAGAGGTCGATGAGGATGGTTTCGTCGGCGGTGACCTTGCGCTGGCCGCCGGACTCTTCGATGATGGCGTAGGTGTCTGACTTTTTGTCGGCCATGGGGTGCTCCGATCAGCTGCCGCGCGGGGACGGGGCGGGGGTGGCCCGGCTTGGGCCCGGCCCGCGGCGGGGGTCGGGATGGTAGGCGGGATTCGGGCGGGGGGGAAGTGGTGATTGGGACTGGGGTTGGGGAGTGAACGCGGTTCGATCCTGCGGGCCCCTCATCCGGCCCGGCTTCGCCGGGCCACCTTCTCCCCGGGGGAGAAGGAGAAAGGCCTGTCCCGTCGCTGGCGCTCCGGGCTCGTTGGGGTGCGGGTGCTGCCGCTGCGCGGCGGATGTGGTACCCCCTCCGCCTCGCTTCGCTCGGCACCTCCCCCGTCGGTGACGGGGGAGGATTTCGGGGACTCGGTCAGGACTTGCGAAGGCTGCAGCGGGTGCGGGCGGTGTCGGCACCGACGATCGCGGCCCAGCCGAGCAGGAGGAAGAGGAAGGTGTTGCTGCTGTTGTCTGTGGTGAAGGAGACGATCAGCATGGCGCCCGCGATGGCGAGCGAGGCGGCGATGACGGGGGAGATTCGGGAACACAGGCGCATGGGGGCCTCCTCGGGTGCATGATTCGGGTTTGGGGTGGGTGGGTTTCAGGGATCACTCATTTTTGGGGCTTGCTTGGGTTCTCGGCATGAGGTAGGGTGCGCGGGCCGGGGAGGCGCTGGGCCTCGCTTGTGGCGGATTGGCACGCACGAGCGGAGGCGCGGCATGGCGAAGCACTGGATCATCACGAATCGGGGCGTGGACGAGGACGCGACGGACGGGCACGGCGTCAAGGACGGGTCGCAGTCGAAGCGGCTGAACGGGCTGCCGACGTTCCGGGTGGCGACGTTCGACGCGGACGGGCTGGGGGACAAGCCGAGCAAGAAGGACCTGCTGGGGGCGGTGCGGTTCGTGAAGGACGGGTTTGTGGACGACTATCGGGGGATCCTGGAGGGGGGGACGCCGCGTGTGGGGTCGGCGCAGATGTTTCGGGAGCTGTACGACTCGATGCGTGAGGGGGCGGAGGCGGACGCGAGCCCGGAGACGCGGGTGTGCGACGCGATGGTGTTCCTGCACGGGTTCAACTACACGTGGGCGGACAGCCTGAAGCACCTGCACCGGCTGGTGCGGGTGTACGCCGACGAGAGCGCGAGCCCGGTGAAGCACGTCGTGTACCTGAGCTGGCCGAGCTGGGGGAGCCAGCTTCGGTACCGGAGCGACCAGGAGATCGCGCTGCAGGCGGGGATTGCGTTCGGGCGGCTGTTCGCGAAGGTGGTGCACTTCTACCGCGACGTCTTCGGCCCCGACCCGGAGGACCCGGCGCACGAGCCCGCGGCCTTCTGCGGCGGGCGGGTGCACCTCGCGGCGCACTCGATGGGGAACCAGGTGCTGGAGCAGTTCATGCGGGCGTTTTCGGGGCTGAGCCGGCTGCGTGCGCCGGTGTTCGGCGAGTGCCTGCTGCTGCACGCGGACGCGGACTGGACGGCGCTGGAGCCGGGCAACCCGCTGCACGGGCTGCCGAGCTTCGCGGACCGGATCCACGTGTACAACCACACGAGCGACGATGCCTTGAAGATCAGCGAGCACACGAAGAACGATGCGCGTCGGCTGGGGCGGCACGGGCCGCGCACGGTGAGCCCGGAGCGGCTGAGCGACCGGACCGTGGTGGTGGACTGCTCGGACCTGCGTGGCAAACCGGGCAAGCCCGCTTCGACGCCGGTGAACGAGCGCCGGATGCACCTGCTGACGGGTGCGGACGGGGCGATGCCGAGCGCGGCCCGCGAGGACTTCGTCTCGACGGCGCGCCGTGTGCTGGACCTGGAGGGCGGGGCGGAGGTGTCGGCCCGGGAGCGGATGTTCGACCACTGGGGGTATCTGCACCGGCCGGAGGAGGTGGCGGACGTGTGGCAGGTGCTGCGTGGCGTGTCGAGCAGCCGCGTGGCGGGGCGGGAGGACCGGAGCGGGCCGATCTACCGGCTGCTGCCGGCGTGAGGGTTGGTCTCGATCGCGTCGTGATGCTGACGCAGGACGCGGATCGGGGCGACGTGGTTGTCGGAACTGATCGGGTCTCCGAGCAGGGCGTGGTTGTCGTAGGGTGAGCGGTCCTGCGTGATGGGCGAGAGGTCGGAGTTGTCGTCGAAGGTGAGGTTGAGGACGAGGTCGAATACGAGTGGACGGAACTGACCGGCCATGGCCTCTGCGAGCTCGGTGCCGGTGAGGGCCCGCTTCCAGAGGCGGACGTTGTTCAGGAGGCCGGTGAAGTAGGGCTGGTTGTACTCGCGTCCGACGTTGCCGAGGCGGATGGGGTCTTGGCGGGTCTCCATGTGGACGGGGGTGTCGCGCCGGTCGAGCAGGTCGCCGTTGACGTAGACGGCCATGGTGTGGTGGTGGCCGTCGGCGTCGTAGACGGCGGCGACGTGTGACCAGACGCCGAGGGGGAGGTCGAAGCGGAGCTCGTCGGACTTGCCGTGGCGTCCGTCCACGCGGAAGGCGAAGTGCGTGGGGTAGGCACGGATGGAGTAGGGATCGTGCCCGGGGACGTTGATGGATTCCTGCACGAGGATGGCGGTCTCGGAGGTGGGGTAGACGATGGGCTTGACCCAGAGCTCGATGGTCCAGCCGCCCTGACCGGGGTAGGCGAGGGATGGGGCGGCGGGGACGGTGGCGTGGTCATCGAGGCCGTCGAAGGCGAGGACGCGGTCGGTGTAGCGCGGCTGGGTGTGGGGCGGTTCGTAGGTTTGGCGTGCCGTGGGCTCGGTGAGGACCTCGGTTTGGATCAGGTCGTCCTGGGTTTTGAGTTCGAGCGTGGGCTGAGTGAGTGTGAGCAGGGCGGCGAGGATGGCGTGCATGGTGTGCTCCTTGTGCGAGACCCGTGCACGGTATCGGTGTGTGGTGCGTTGGTGTGCGGTCGGAGCGGGGGTTGTGACGCGGGGGTGACGGGGGCGTGACGTGGGTGTGACACGGGGGGGGTACACGGTCGTGTGTTGTGGATGGCGGGGGGGCGCGTGCTTACGCCCGCGGCTCGGAAAGGCTTGCCGGTTGCGTGGGCGGATGAGAACGAGTTGGTGGCGTGATCGGTCATGCCCTCCCCGCGTGCTCACGCACGCGGCTGGTTCAGAACGGCACGCACCGTGTGTGGGTGGCAGAACGTCGAGCCGGTACTGCGGGGCCGCGTGCTTACGCCCGCGGCTCGGAAAGGCTTGTCGGTTGCGTGGGTGGATGAGGACGTGTTGATGGCGTGATCGGTCATGCCCTCCCCGCGTGCTCACGCACGCGGCTGGTATGGAAGACAGGAGACGGTCCCATCGCTGGCGCTCCGGGCTCGTTGGGCGTGCGTGATCAGCGGATCGGGCGGCGGCGTGTGCTGAGGCAGACGAGTGCGCCGAGGGGGGCGAGGGTGGCGGGGGCGGGAATGAAGGCCATGGAGACGGAGTAGCCGCCGGCGCGTTGGGGGTCGGGCGGGAGGAGGTAGCTCGAGCCCTGAAAGTCGGGGCTCTGGAGGAGCGTGGCGCCGGCGCCGGCGTCGAGGGCGTACTCGCCGGGTCCGAGGATCAGGTCGATGACGCCGGTGTCGATCTCGCCGAGGCCGACGGTGCGCCGGAGGACGAATTCGGGGAGGGGGGCGTTGGTGTCGTACAGCGTGAACCAGGCGAGGGTGTCGAAGTCGGGGATGTTCTGGTCGAGGTTGCCGCGTCCTTCGAGGTCGTAGATGAAGCGGACGGTTGTGGCTTGGTCGAGCGAGAAAATGAGGCCGGAGGTCGCCTCGACCCGGGCGGAGATGGGGTTGGTGTTGAGGACGGTCCCGGCGAGCGAGGCCGAGCCCTGCAGCAGGGTGGTGCGTCCGGTGGCGAGGTCGGGGTCGATGACGACGCGCTGAAAGGCCGAGCCGCCGAAGGCGTTGCCCGCGGCGAGTGCGAACTGGTCGAAGCTCTCGATCCAGAGGGTGTCGAAGGGGTCGGCGTTGGTGTTGGGGCCCTGGAACGACTGGGCGAACTCAAAGACCCTGGTGTCGCCGTCGAAGGCGACAAACTCCTGGGTCGCGCCGGAGTTGAGGACGGGGATCGGCCCCCCCACTGCTTGTGCCCCCCCCGCTGTGGTGACGAGCGCGAGCGTGAACAGGGCGGTGGTGGTGTGGAGGATTGAGCGCATCGATCGGCTCATGCGGTTCTGTGGCGGCGGGCGGCGCACGCGTAGAGCCCGAGGGCGAAGAGGGCGAGGGAGGCGGGCGTGGGGACGACGGCGAGGGTGACGGTGTAGGCGGCGGTGCGTGAGACGTCAGTTGGGAGTTCGAACGCTGAGCCGTCGGCGAAGAAGTTGAGGTCGGCCTGGAGGAAGAGGCGGTAGTCGCCCGGGGCGATGGTGAAGACGCCGGCGCCCTCGGTGAGTTGATTGAGGCCGGCGGTTTCCGAGAGGACGGGGTTGAAGGGGTCATCGAGTCTGGCGAGGGAGAACGCGGCGCCGACGGGGCCGCGATCGGAGACGCCGTCGATGGTCTCGGCGGTGGCGGCGAGGGCCCAGGTGAGCTGGAGATCGGTGGCGGCATCGATCGCGAAGGTCCAGTCGATGACTGATGTGGCTTCGGCGTTGATCGGTGCGACTGTGTTGTAGGAGGCGAAGAGTGAGGCTGAGCCTTGGAAGAGGATGGGAGAGGGCTCGGCAGCAATGAGTGTTTGTGGAATGGTAGAGGTCTGGTCGGCGAAGGCGGCGACGGTGTTGGTGGAGGCGAAGCCGAAGTTCTCGACGGTCTCGTTGAAGGGGCCGAGGCCGGGGACGTCGGTACCGGGAGGTGTGCCGTCGAGTTGGGCGGAATCCGTGAAGAGGAGATCGGTGCCGGAGTTGGCCGTGACGACGACGGTTCGCTTTGCGAAGCCGTCGGTGATCTGGGCGTGGACGGGGGGCGCGGCGAGAGCGAAGCAGCACAGTGCGATGGCGACGCGGGGGACCATGGGGAGAGTGTGCGCCGGGCTGGGGGGATTGCCAGCGGATTGGGAGGTTGTGCGTGGGGGTGGATTGCCGCGATTGGAGACGGTCCCGCCGCTGGCACTCCGGGCTCGTTGGGAGGTCAACAGGGGTTCGTGGAGAAGGCTGCGCCGTCTCCGCGGCACCCGGTGATGGGTGAGCGGAGTTGCTTGATGTGACTGCTTTGGTGTGAGTCCTGCACAGCGGGTCCCCCGACTCACGTCGGGGGCTCGTGTGCGATCAGGCGTTCGCGGCGGCCTTGTCCTTGGACATGCGTTCGTGGCGGCGGCGGAGGCCCTCGTCGAGGATGACCTTGCGCATGCGGACCTGCGTGGGGGTCAGCTCGACGAGCTCGTCCTCCTCGATGTACTCGAGGGCCTGCTCGAGGGACATCAGGCGCGGGGCCTTGAGGGTGACGAAGGCGTCCTTGTTGGCGGAGCGCATGTTGTCGAGCTTCTTGACGCGGGCGATGTTGACGGTCATGTCGGCGTCGCGGGAGTTCTCGCCGATGACCTGGCCGGCGTAGACCTTGTCGCCGGGCTTGACGAAGAGGACGCCGCGGTCGGCGAGGTTCTCCACGGCGTAGGCGGTGACCTGGCCGGACTCGGTGGCGATGAGGGCGCCGGCGATGCGGGCCAGGCGGTCGCCCGAGACCGGGGCGTAGCGGAGGAAGGTGTGGTGCATCACGGCCTGGCCCTGGGTGGCGTTGAGGACGCGTCCGCGGAGGCCGATGAGGGCGCGGGAGGTGATCTCGAAGACGCAGTGGGACATGCCGTCGCCGCGGGGTTCCATCTTGATGGTGTCGCCCTTGCGTTCGCCGACGAGCTGCATGATGGCGCCGACGTGCTCGTCGGGGCAGTCAACGGCGAGCTCCTCGACGGGCTCGCACTTGACGCCGTCGATCTCCTTCTCGATGACGATGGGTCGTCCGACGGAGAGCTCGAAACCCTCGCGGCGCATGGTCTCGAGGAGGATGCCGAGGTGGAGGATGCCGCGTCCGGAGACGATGAACTCGTCGGCGGTGCGTCCGTTGTCAACGCGCAGGGCGACGTTGTGCTCGAGCTCTTTCTCGAGTCGGTTGCGGATCTGCCGGCTGGTGACGAACTTGCCCTCCTCACCGCCGAAGGGGGAGTCGTTGATGCGGAAGATCATGGAGATGGTGGGCTCGTCGATGACGACGCGGTCCATGGGATCCGGGTGATCGGGATCGCAGATGGTGTCGCCGATCTCGAGGTTGTCGATGCCGCTGATGGCGCAGAGGTCGCCGGCCTCGATGCGGTCGCGGTCCTCCTTGGAGAGGCCGACGAAGCCCTGGAGGGTGGTGATCTTGGCGCGCTTGACGGTGGTCTCGCCGTCGTCCTCGCCGTCCACGTGCTTGACGACGGCGACGGGCTGGCCCTTGGTGATGGTGCCCTGGTAGACGCGTCCGACGCCGATGCGTCCGAGGTAGTCGGAGTAGGCGAGGGTGGTGATCTGCATGCGCAGGGGTTTCTCGAGGTAGACGTCCGGGTGGGGGACGTGCTTGACGATGGCGTCGAAGATGGGACGCATGTCGCCCTGCTCGTGGTTGTCCTCGGGCCACTCGTTGACGGACCAGCCGCCCTTGGCCGAGGCGTAGACGATGGGGAAGTCGAGGGCGTCGTCGTCGGCGCCGAGGGCGGCGAGCAGGTCGAAGACCTCGTTGACGACGCGCTCGGGGTCGCCGTCGGGGCGGTCGCACTTGTTGACGACGAGGACGGGCTTGAGGCCGGCGGCGAGGGCCTTGCCGGTGACGAAGCGGGTCTGGGGCATGGGGCCCTCGAAGGCGTCCACGACGAGCAGGCAGCCGTCGGCCATCTGGAGGACGCGTTCGACCTCGCCGCCGAAGTCGGCGTGGCCGGGGGTGTCGATGATGTTGATCTGGTAGTCAACGCCGTCTTCGGCGTGGTAGGAGACGGCGCAGTTCTTGGAGAGGATGGTGATGCCGCGTTCGCGCTCCAGATCGTTGGAGTCCATGATGAGCCCGTGCTGGCCGCCCTCGAGCTTCTCGAGCTCGCCGGCGCGGAAGTTGCCGGACTGCTTGAGCAGCTGGTCGACGAGGGAGGTCTTGCCGTGGTCGACGTGGGCGATGATGGCGACGTTGCGTCGGTCTTCGACGCGCGTGGGAGTGGTCATGGTGGTGTCCGAGCGGTTTGGGAGACGTGCGAGGTCTGGACCGGGCCCCTCCGCGTGAGGCGGAGGGCATGTCGTGGGACCGTCCGATCGCGGGCGGTCGTGGCCTCCCCGCGTGCTCACGCACGCGGCTGGTGGGGATCCTGTGTGCCGCGTTCCCGAGGGTGGAACGGGTCAGGGAATGGTAGGCGCGGGCGCGGGGATCACCAAAGACCCGAGCGGGTTCAGGGATTGCCGAGCTGGGCCTGCGGGGCGGGGACAACGAGGAGCTCGACGGGGCCTCGCAGGACAGGGCGGGCGTCGAGGGTGTCGGGCCTGAGGGACCAGGAAACGGACTTGATGACGCCCGGGAGGGTGTGCAGTGGGGAGTCGGGCGGGAGAAGGGCGTCGGTGTAGGGGGTGAGCTCGCTGGGGCGGAGCGAGCCGGCGGAGACCGGGGGCGAGGCGCTGCCGTGCTCCAGCAGGGTCACGGCGTCGAGGATGCCGGCGAGGGTGGCCCGGCCCGCCCGGTCGGGGCGGTCGGTGCGCGGGGTGATGAGCATCGCGGCGAGGCGTCGGCCGTCGGTCGGCGGGGAGAAGCCCCAGAGGAGGGTGAAGTCCTGTGCCAGCGCCCCGGGCATGCGGGCGGTCTGCTGGCGGATCGCCTCGGGGAACAGGCCGTCGTGGTTGGGTAGGGCGACGCCCTCGGGGGACTGAAGTTGTGCGAGGGCACCGTCGTACCGGGCGGGCCCGCCCTCGTCGGGCACGATGGAGAGCTGGAGGTAGTCGAGTTGCCCGGGCGCGCGGGCGAGCACGCCGACCAGCGTCTGCGAGTCGGAGAGGGCCGGGGTCGCGGCGGGGAGCGGGGTGGCGGCGGAGATCAGCGGGACGGCGGATTCCGGGTAGAGGAACCGGGCGAGCGTTGTGGCCGCGGGCAGGGCCCGATCGAGCGAGGCCGGGTCGAAGGAAATCCCGGACGAGTGCTGCCGGCCGGTGTCGCTGAGCACCAGGCTCCCGCTCCAGCCGCCCGGTGCGCGGTCGAGGGCGAGCGCGATCGTGCGGGGGCGTGCTTCGACATCCGGTTCTTCGGTGCCGTCATCGGCCGGTGCGCCGCGTCCGTTGGATTGGTGTGCGACGAGGATCTCGGCGGGCGCGAGTTCGTGCAGCACCGGGGCGAGCGGGCAGGCCTCGGCCTCGGGGACGGCGTGTCCGGCCAGGCGGTCGAAGAGCTCGAAGAAGAGGGCGGACTGCGGGTCGCGTTCGGGCGCGAGCTTGCGGTCGGAGCGTGGGGCGAGCACGACGAGGGCCGCGCCCTCGTGGACGAACTCGGCGAGGATGAAACGCCCGTCCTCGAGCTCGTAGACGTATCGCTGGTGGCGCAGGTCGCGCGGCAGGGCCCGGAGACGTTCAAGCAACGCCTTGCGCCGATCGGGGCCGAGTTCGACGCAGACCGCCCAAGGCGTGGCGTCGTCGCCGGTGCGGGCGATGAACTGGGCACGCCTGCCGAGGACGTCGTCCGCGGCGTCGCCCGGGGAGAGCACGCCGGTCAGCCGGCTCCACGATTTCATGGAGCGGGCGAACAGCTCGGTGTCGGCGATGGCGTCCTCGAGAATGCGCGTCTGCGTGCTGGCGAACTGGCGTGCGGGGTGCTCGAGCTGCACGACCCAGGTGAGGTCCGGGGGGAGCCGATCGTGGTCGGTGAAGGGGTCGAAGGGGCGGGCGGCGTCCGACTGCGTGCCGGCGAGTGCGGCGGCGACAGCGAGCAGCGTGGCGCAGAGGGCGGGGAGGGTCTTACGGGAGCTCGATGACACGATCGGGATCGGGCGTGGGCTGCGTGCGGATGGCGGCGGAGCCGACGAAGTGGATCGCGGGTGTGAGCGAGACGTCGTGGCGCGGCGAGTGGGCGACGGTCTCGGGCATCGGGAAGGCGAAGAAGCCGGTGTGGGCCTGGTCGAAGGCGACGGCGTGGTCGGGCGTAGAGAGGCTCTCGGTGTCGAGGCGCTCGATCTCGACGCGGAGGATGGCGCCCTTGGTCGGGAGCGGTGCACGCGGCGCGGGCGAGGTGATCGAGGAGGCGACGCTGGCGAAGTGGCCGGCGTCGGCGGCGACGGTCTCGGCGACCTGCGAGACGGGGGCGTTGCGAGACTGGAAGAGCGGCGCGTCCGGAAAGGCGCGGGTGGCGCCGACGTAGGCGGAGAGGGCGAGCAGGACGGAGGCCGCGACGGCGAGGCGGGAGCGGGTGATGAGCCGCTGCAGTCGCAGCGGGATGTAGCGTCGGCGAGAATGCGCTTTGTGGACGACGGCGTCGGTGAGGTCGGGGGAGGCGACCGGCGAGCGGAAGGCGCGGAGCAGTTCGGTGGTCTCGGCGAGCTCGCGGCGCTGCTCGGGGTGGCGTCGCGCCGCGGCGAGGATCTCGCGCTGGGCGCGGGTATCGAGGTCGCCGTCGATGACGGCGTCGATGAGACTGTCCGGGATGCGTCCCAGACGAGGCGGCAGGTTGTCGCCCTGGTCCGGGGTCATCCGATCTGTTCCTCCACAAGTGCGGCGCTGAGCTGGTCGTGCGTGGAGATGATCTGGCGGAGACGCTTGCGCCCGCGGTGCAGGTGGCTCTTGACGGTGCCCTCGGGCATGTCGAGGTGATCCGCGATGAGGGCGATGGGCCAGTCGAGCTGGTGGAAGAGGACGATGATCTCGCGCTGCTCGAGGGAGAGCTGGTCGAGCGCGGACTGGAGGGCGTCCTTGTGGGCCGCGTGCTGCTCGGTGGAGAGCGTGTGGTGCTGCGGGGTGTCGGCGTTGCCTCGCCAGGAGCCGACGATGTCGGAGTCGTAGGCGGGGCGGTGCTTGGCCATGGCGTTCATGTAGAGCCGGCGGGCGATGGTGAAGAGCCAGGTGGAGAAGCGGTAGCGGTAGTCGAACCGGTGCAGGTTGGTCAGCACCCGGACGAAGGCCTCCTGGGCGATGTCCTCGGCGATGTCGGGCCGGCCCGACATGCGGAGGAGGTAGGCGTAGACCGACTGCTGGTAGCTCCGGACCAGCGCCCCCGCGGCGGTGCGGTCGCCCTCGGCGGCCTGGCGGATGAGTTCGTGCTCTTCGGCTCGTTGCACGGTGCAGCCTTTCGACGCCGCCCCCGGCGCACACCGGGGGCGATGGGTCATGATACCTGTCCGTTCGGATCCGGTTGCCATGGTGTTTCTCGATCCCCGAGATTGATTGGCCGTATAAAACACGAATATGTGGAACGAATACGGCCCCGCCCGGGTGGGGGCGGGGCCGGTGGTGGGAACGCGTCCGCTGCGTCGTGACCCGCTCCGGATGGGAGCGGGCGGGCCGTCCGTGGCCCGTTTGCTCGTTACGCGGCCTTGGCGACCGGGCGGGTCCGCCCGACGGTCCGCTGGTCTTCGGGGGCGCGGCGCTCCGGCTCGTGGATGATGGCGTGGGCGAGTTCCATCGGGTCCTCGGCCCACAGGTCGGCCCCGATCTCCTCGGCCAGGCCCTCGGCCCGGTTGAAGACGCCGCCGCCGACCACGACCTGCGTGGAGTCGCACGCGTGGTTGGTCCGGAGGGTGTCGATCAGGTTGCGGATGTCGGGCAGGTCGGCCGGATCGGAGCAGAACAGGACCAGGTGGTCCGGGTGATCGCTCTGGACAGCGGCCCGGATCTCGTCCACCGGGACCCCGCCGCCGGCGAAGCGGACGTTGAAGCCCGAGGCCTCGAGGATGTCGGTGGCCATCTGGGCGCCCAGGTCGCCGCCCTCGCTGCCGGCGCAGAAGGCCATGACGGACTTGTTGCGGGGCGGGTTGTTCGAGGTGCGGATCAGGGCGCTGGCGGTCTGATCGACGATGGCCCGCAGCAGGCGGGTGGCCATGCCGTAGGCCAGCGGCGTGATCTGATCCTCGCGGTGGAGCTTCTCGATGAGCTCGTGCGTGGGCCAGTAGAGGTCGCACACGAGGGTCTCGGGTGTGGCTCCCTTGGCGTGCTGCTCGTTCACGAGTTCCCGAGTGGCGGGGCGGTCCCCCGCGACGAGGGTCTCGAACAATCTTTCAACGATGATGTCTGCGCTCATGTCTGTCTGCTCCGGGACAATACGGACGGTGGCGGGCTGACCCACGACGACTCAGCCGTGGATCAGTTGTCGTGGGAGCGGGGGCTTTGGCATGAGGGTGCGCGGGTGCCGCGCGATACGGTGCAGAGTGGTGTTGGTGGGTCGTGCGAGCGGTTTTTTTCGGACGTGTGGGCGCAGGATCGACGTCCGAGAACGCGAAAGCTGCGCTCCGGGCCTGTGAGGCGTGATATTTCTGGACGTTGCCCCCGTCGGAGATATCGGTTCTCGGACGCGCCTCGGCGCTGTGACCGGCGCGTTCAGGCCGGTTTGTCGGCGGACGTGCAGACGCAGATGCCCATCGAGAGGGCCCGGGACCGGGGGGTGACGAAGCCCGAGTCCTGAGCCAGCGAACGCAGGCGCTCGGCGGACATGAAGGTCCCGACCGACTTGGGCAGGTACTTGTACGCCCCGGAGCGGTCGCGCGCGATCAGGGTCGCGGTGCGGGGCATGACCCAGCCGGCGTAGAAGGAGTTGAACCAGCGGACCGGGGCGAGGCGCGGGGTGTCGAACTCGAGGATGACGAGACGTCCGCCGGGCTTGAGGACGCGGAAGAACTCCGCCATGGCCTTCTCGGGGTGCTGCACGTTGCGGATGCCGAAGGCGATGGAGACGACGTCAAAGGACGCGTCGTCGTGCGGGAGGGCCATGGCGTCGGCCTGCTCGTAGGTGATCTTGCCCGAGAGGCGTTCGGCCAGCTTCTGCTGCTTGACGCGTGCGAGGTCGAGCATCTGGGGGGTGAAGTCGGACCCGACTACGCGCTCGGTGTTGGGGTGGCGTGCGAAGGCCTGGGTGAGATCGCCGGTGCCGCAGGCGCAGTCGAGGACGTGGGCTCCGGGTGCGGGATCGGCGGCTTTGACGGCGTAGCGGCGCCAGAGCTGGTCCTGCCAGAGGGAGTGGAGGCGGTTGTTGAGGTCGTAGCGCCGTGCGATGGCGGCGAACATGGACCGGACGCGGTCGGCCTTGTCTCCCCGATCGTGGGGAGAGGCGTCGAGGTCGCGATCGGTCCAGGCGGGAGACTCGGCGGTGGATGTCGGTGCGGGGTGTGGCATGGTCGCGTCGGATGCTAGGCTTTGGGTGACACGCCCCGATCGGGCGCCATTCTGAGGAGACTGCGATGCCGGCTGTGATTCGACGAGCGTGGGTACTGGGATGCGGAGCGGTGCTGGCCGGGGCGGGCCTGCTCGGAGGCTGCACGACCAACCCGGCGACCGGGGCCCGCAGCTTCACGCTGATGAGCTGGGACGAGGAACGCCAGATCGGGGCCGAGGCGGGGCCGGAATTCACGGCCCAGTACGGGGGCGAGGTGCCCGACGCGGTCGCCGACGCCTACGTGAACGAGGTGGGGCTGCGTCTGCTGGAGGGGATCGAGGAAGAGGTGCCGACGCTGGAGTGGGAGTTCACGCTGCTGGACTCCGAGGTGATCAACGCGTTCGCGCTGCCGGGGGGCAAGGTCTTCTTCAGCCGCGGGCTGGCGGCGCAGCTCAAGAGCGAGGCGGAGATGGCGGGGGTGATCGGGCACGAGATCGGGCACGTCACGGCGCGCCACGGCAACCAGCGGATGAGCAAGCAGCTCGGGTACAACATCCTGCTGGGGGCGCTGGCGGTGTCGGTCGGCGTGGCCGATCAGGACAGCACGTACCGGCAGGTGGGCGAGCTGGCGGTGCCGGCGATGGCGATCGGCGGGAACGTGGTGCTGCTGAAGTACGGGCGGGACGAGGAGCTCGAGGCGGACATGCTGGGCATCCGGTACATGAGCCGCGCGGGGTACGACCCGATCGGGCAGCGCCGCGTGATGGAGACGCTGGGTCGTCTGAGCGGGGGCGGGGCACCGATCGAGTGGCTGAGCACGCACCCGGCGAGCTCGACGCGGGTGAATCGGATCGACGACATGCTGCAGGGCGAGTACGCGTACACGCAGAACAGCCCGGACTACGAGCTGTACGCGGCTCGGTACGAGGACCGGATGCTGAGCCGGTTGCGGGCGCTGGGGCCGCCGACCCACACGCAGGAGTCTCAGGCGGCGATGCTCGGGGTGTTCGAGACGCCGGCGTTGTGGTGTGGGCATTGCGCGGGGGAGTGAGCGATCGATAAGGGAGCCGCTCAGAACCCCCTCGCTTGCGCTCGGGGCTAGTAAGAGAGAGCCCCCTTGCTGGCGCTCGGGGCTAGTTGTTGGGGCGTGCGTCTGTATCCGGCAGGCCCCAGTAGCGGGTCCAGTTGTTGAACAGGAAGGCGCGGACGTCTTCGTCGGACCAGCCTTTTTCGGCGAGGGTGTCGGCGAGGCGGTGGAGGTCGGTGAGGGCGTTGATGCCGTCGAGCAGGCCGTCGGCGCTGAAGCCGCCGTCGGCGTCGGTGCCGAGGGCGACGTGGCGGGTGGAGCCGGTGAGTTCACAGACGTGGTCGATGTGGCGGAAGAGGGACTCGTAAGGGGCGCGGCCGCGGGTGCCGTCGGGGTAGCGCTGCACATCGGGGTCGAGGAAGTTGGAGACCAGGTTCAGCCCGACGACCCCCCCACGCCTCGCGATCTCCTTGATGGTCTCGTCGGCGAGGTGGCGCTGCTGGTCCTGCACGGGCTTGGAGTCGAGCAGTGCGCGGCAGTTGGAGTGCGAGGCGATGACGGGCGCGTCGGTCGCATCAAAGAGCTGCTCGACGGAGCGCTGCGAGAGGTGCGAGAGGTCGTGCACGAGGCCGAGGCGGTCCATCTCGGGGACGAGCGCTCGCCCGAGGTCGGTCAGGCCGTCGGCGTCGGAGCCGGGCTCGACGCCGTTGCCCGAGGCGTAGCGCCCCTGGTGCCACCACGCCATGCCGATCGCGACGACGCCGGCGTCGGCCCACTGCTCGAGCTCGTCGGGGCTGGTGATCGGGTCGGCGCACTCGATGAGGACGCCGAGGCGGAGGGGGGCGTCGGGGTTGGGGGTCTCGGCGGGCTGCCCGCGGCGCGGCATGGGGTTGGTCAGGCCGGCGGACTGCCACGCCTGGTAGAGCTTGAGCTGGCGCTGGCCCGCCCGCCACGCGGCGTCGGCGTCGCCGAAGGGGTAGGCGAACGCGCCGGTCTCGGCGTCCGGATCGTCGGCGTTGACGCCCTCGGTGAAGATGGTGCCCAGGCAGTGCGTGATGCCCGCCTCGGCCATCGCCGGGAGCGTCACGACGGCTGGCTGGTACCGCCCGCGGCACTGGTCGGGCGTGGTGTGCAGGTCGCGCCCGGTCTCGGCGAGATAGGCCAGGTCGAGGTGTGCGTCGAAGATGGGGGAGGCGGGGGTGCGATCGGTCATGGGCGACGGTAGGCTTGGAGCGGAATTTGCCGTCCGGTTTTCCCAATGACCGGACGAAAGGAGCTTTCATGCCGACTCCGGGTCTCTCCAGAATGCCGTCTCGTTCCCGCTTCTCTCCGATGGTGCACGCCCGACGGGGGAGCGCCATGAAGGGGTGCCTGATCGCCGCGGCGATCGCGTTCGTGCTGATCGTGGTCGCGGTCGTGGGCGGCGGGTGGTACGTCAGCAAGAACTGGCGTGGGTGGACGGCGAACGTGATGGAATCCGGCCTGAACGACGCCATCGACGAGACGCCGATGGCGGACAGCGAGAAGGCGGAGACCAAGGCGGTCATCACGGGGCTGATGGAGGACTTCCGCCAGGAACGCATCAACCCCGAGGACTTCTTCAGGATCATCGAGCAGCTGGAGACGAGCCCGCTGCTGCCGGCGGCGTTGGCGCAGGGGTCGTACATGGAGTACTACCGCGACCGCGACGACCTGACCGACGAGCAGAAGGCGAGCGCGGAGCTGGCGCTGGACCGGCTGACGCGCGGGCTGTTCGAGGAGACGATCTCGGGCTACGAGTTCGAGGGCGTGCTGCAGCCGATCCGGGCGACCTCGGTCACGCAGAACGCGATGGAGGTGCAGGTGGGGAACATCGACATCCGCATCAAACAGGCCGACGACTGCACGCCGGAAGAGTTGATGGAGGTGGTGGCGAACGCGGAGACCCTGTTGGACGAGAAGGGCGTGCCGAGTGAGCCGTACCAGATCGACGTGTCCGCGGAGTTGGAGCGGGTGATCAACACGGCGCTCGGGCGTGAGGTGGAAGCCCAGGCGGACGCGATCGACGCGGCCGTAGAAGAGGCCGAGGCGGGCGAGGATGTGGGCGGGGAAGATGCCGTGCCCGGTGAGGAGACTGGCGGGGAGGATGATGGGGGGTGAATGCCCCGTGGTTGGCGGGGGGGCCGCGTGCTGACGCCCGCGGCTCGGACTGAGTCAGACTTCGATGAGCGTGGGCTGGTCCTCGAGGATCAGCCCCGCTTCGGTTTTGGCGACGACCTCGTCGGCGGTGACGCCGGGGGCGAGCTCGGTGAGGCGGAAGCGGTGCTGCGTCGGGTCCATCTCGAGCACGCAGAGGTCGGTGATGACCATGTCGATGCACTGTTTGCCGGTGAGGGGCAGGTCGCACTGCTTGAGGATCTTGGGGTCGCCCTTGCGGGTGCAGTGCTCCATGGTGACGACGACGCGTTTGACGCCGGCGACCAGGTCCATCGCGCCGCCCATGCCCTTGACCATCTTGCCGGGGATCATCCAGTTGGCGATGTCGCCCTGCTCGGAGAGCTGCATGGCGCCGAGGATGCACATGTCCACGTGCCCGCCGCGGATCATGGAGAAGGAGTCGGCCGATGAGAAGAACGCGGCCCCCTCGCGCGCGGTGACGGTCTGCTTGCCTGCGTTGATGAGGTCGGCGTCGATGGTGTTTTCGGTCGGGAAGGGGCCGATGCCGAGCAGCCCGTTCTCGGATTGCAGCCAGACGTCGATGCCGTCGGGGATGTAGTTGGCGACGAGCGTCGGGATGCCGATGCCGAGGTTGACGACGAAGCCATCCTCGAGCTCGCGGGCGGCACGCTGGGCGATCTGGTTGCGGGTGAGCGGCATGTGGGGCTCCCTTCTGCGGGGAGTGTATCGGTTGGGCGTACAGAAACACCGCCCCAGGGGGGCGGTGTTGTGGGGCGTTGGTTGTCGTCGGCGGGCCTGGATCAGGCGCGGCGGCGGCGGGCGGCGAGGATGCCGGCGGCGGCGAGCAGCGCGGCGCTGCCCGGCGCGGGGACCGGCGAGCCGGTGACGGTGGCGGAGGAGAGGGCGAAGCCGTCGCCGCCGCCGTTGACGTTGGCGTTCAGGCCGACGCGGAGGGTCGAGGCGGCCGAGACGTCGAGGACGAGGCTCGAGTTGAGATCGACGCCGTTGGGGTCGTCGGTGAAGTAGTAGAACTGCTGCTGGGAGCCGCCGTCGAGGGTGTAGTAGTACTCGATGAACTCGGTGGGCGAGTTGTTGAACGAGTCGGTGCCGAGGAACTCGTTGAGGAAGTCGATGGTGACCTCGTCGAAGGAGGTGACGTCGATGTCGAAGGACTCGAAGGCGTGATCGCCGCCGAAGTCGGCGGACTCGAGGACGCCGTTGTTGGTGAGGAAGTAGTTGCCGGAGGAGTCGGTGGAGGGCGAGTTGGCGTAGGAGAGGGTGAAGTTGGAGCCGTTGACGGAGCCGCTGGCGGCGCCGAGGGGGCTGGAGGTGGTGTGGGTGAAGCCGATCCCGTTGGTCGAGAAATCGGCGTCGTACAGGACGTCGGCGTTGGCGGCGGAGGCGATGCCGGCGGCCGCGGCGATGGCGCAAACAAACTTCATGGTGGATCCTTTTCTCTCTGAAATCTCTGGGTCTCTCACGCTTCGTGCCCGCGTACACGGGCGGTGCGGCTTGCCCCGCGCTGGGGCAGGCGCGAGACGGTACCGGGCGGCGGACCCCGCGTGAGGGGGCGAGAGACGACTTCGCGCATTCCTACCGCGGCGTTTGCCGCGTCTTCACGGTTTCTGCGCGGAGGCTTGTTCAGACGCCCAGCAGGTCGGCCAGCACCCCGACGGTGGGCACCTCGGCGTCGGGGGTCGCGCCGGATGAGCCGCTCGCGGATTGGCCCCGGTTGACCCACGCGGTGCGCAGGCCGAGGGCGCGCGCGGGCGCGATGTCGTGGAACCGGCTCTCGGCGGCCTGCAGGACGCGCTCGGGCGGATGGCCCAGCCGGCGGAGGGCGTCGAGGGTGTCGGGGAAGGGCTGCCAGGTGCCGACGGCGTCGGCGAGGGTCGCGAACTCGTGGCTCGGGGCGGCGGCGAACAAGCGGCGCATGACGCGTTTGTGGCCCTCGCGGTATGGCAGGTAGGGCCCGGACTCGATCTCACGGACGGCACGCTGGGCGATCTGGTTGCGGTCGAGCGGCATGGGGCCTCATTGCCCGAGTGTGTAGTGGGCGAGGGATTTTGGAATCCACGCGAATAGACGGCGTGCGGGCGCGGTACGTCTCTGTTAGTGACCGCTTATGCGAGCGGCACGCGCCCGGAGACGGGCGACTCCAGGAGTGTGGCGGCCCCGGCGCGGCTCGTTGAGCGCGCCGGAGATCCGAGGGCCCGGTCGGGTGTGTGTGCGCGGCCGGGCCTTTTCACTGTGTGGGCAGGCGCGAGTCAGGGATTGAAGTCGCGATGGCCCGCATCGATGATGTTGCCGATGTCGTCACGCATCATGGATTTGGCGCCCTCGAAGTCGCCGTCCGCGAGGGTGATCTCGAGGCGGCAGGTCGCCATGAGCAGCTCGGCCATGGTTTTGCGGAAGGCGGTGGTCGTGGCCTCGGCCTGCTCGTCTTCCATCTGGCGGGTGATGGCGGGCTTCTGGGCCTTGGCGTCGATGATGCTCTCCTGCAGGATCTGGAGCTGGCGGTAGGCGACCTTGGTGTCGCCGTCGTTCAGCGCGGCATCGAGCTGTTCCATGGCGCCGGCCATCTGCTCCATCTTGCGGTGGATGATGGGCGAGCTCTGGTTGCGCGAGCGATCGGGCTGGGTGGCGAAGCCGAACGAGACGGCGGCGGCGCCGGTGAGCAGGGCGACGCAGAGGGTGCGGGTGTGACGCATGGGGAATCTCCGTGGGTGAGCGATACAGACGTGGACACAGCCTACCGACGGATGAGCCCGGTGCGGGGTTGAACGGTTGAACCGGCGTGATGTTGCGGGAAAGCCCGGGTCAGTACTTTGGCTGGTTCCCGGGCCGGTCGGGGCGGGTGCGCCGCTGGGTGTGGGACGGGGGCGGCGTGTCGGGGCCCGGGGGCTGGTCCGCGGGGGCGGGCGGCTGTGCTTTGCCCGGCACCCGGATCTGGTTCGGGGTGTGGGGCGTGAGGCGGTTCATGATGTTGTCCGGGGAGTTGCTGGCCTGGGCCGCGTGGAAGGTGCGGGCCCGGGAGCTTTTGAGTCGTGCCCGGACGATCAGCACGAAGCCGAGGAATGACACGGCCATGCCGGGGACGGCGAGGGCGACGTATTTGAGGATGTTGGTCGCGACCTGCTCCGCCTCCGGGCCCTCGCCCATGGGGTCTTCGAGGGTGCCGGAGTAGAGGGCCCCGATCTCGCGCACGGCCATGAGGACGGCGGCGCCGGCGGCAAGGGAGCCCACGATCGCGAGGAACCAGCCGAGTGTGCGCATGGGTTTACCCGTCCCGCGTGGTGCGTTGCTCGATGCGTTTCTCGCTGACGGTCTGGACAAAGGCGTCGATGTAGCTGCCGGGGGTGTGGACGAGGTCGGGGTCGAGGGCCTCCCCCTCGACTTCATCGACTTCCGCGAGTGTCACGTGCGCGGCCTGGGCCATCATGGGGTTGAAGTTGCGGGCGGTCATGCGGTACATGAGGTTGCCGTAGGGGTCGGCGGTGTGGGCCTTGACGAGGGCGAGGTCGGCGAAGATGCCCGACTCGAGGACGTACTCGCGCTCGCCGGAGCCGTTGGGCGCGGGGAGGGTGGCGGTGGGCTTGCCCTCGGCGACGAGGGTGCCGACACCGGTGGCGGTGTAGAAGGCGGGGATGCCGGCGCCGCCGGCGCGGATGCGCTCGGCGAGGGTGCCCTGGGGGTTGAACTCGACCTCGAGGTCGCCGTCGAGGTACTGCTTCTCGAAGGTGGCATTCTCGCCGACGTAGCTGGAGCACATCTTCTTGATCTGGCGGGTCTGGAGGAGCAGGCCGAGTCCCCAGTCGTCCACGCCGGCGTTGTTGGAGACGCAGGTGAGGTCTTTGACGCCGGTGTCGCGGAGGGCGATGATGAGCTGCTCGGGGATGCCGCAGAGGCCGAAGCCGCCGACGTGGACGGTCATGCCGTCGCGGAGGATGCCGCGATCTTTGAGTCCCTCGAAGCACTCGGCGGCGGTGGTGCGTTGCTTGTTCATCGCGTCTC
>Ga0209273_10001156_pt1 | contig 25617 bp, 24 predicted proteins | sample tdAd471_FD_187126 | JGI IMG/M metagenome (GOLD analysis project Ga0209273, IMG submission 187126) | Marine sediment microbial communities from the Atlantic coast under amendment with organic carbon and nitrate - tdAd47.1 (SPAdes)... | ecosystem: Environmental > Aquatic > Marine > Coastal >...
CCGTTCACACTGGTCAATCACAAGGGCGAAACCGTCACCGACAAGGATTTCCTGGGCGGTTATATGCTGGTCTTTTTCGGCTACACCTATTGCCCGGACGTCTGCCCGACGGTGCTCAGCGATATTGCTTCGGTGATGGATATGCTGGGCGAGGAAAAAGCCGCCAAGATCACGCCGGTGTTCATCAGCGTCGATCCGGCGCGCGACACGCCCGACCACCTTGCCGAATACGTGACGTTCTTTCATCCGCGCACCGTCGGCCTGACCGGGACCGAGGAACAGATCAAGGCGGTGGCGCGGGAATACCGGGTCTATTACCGCAAGAATGATCCGCAGGGCGACGATCCGCAGGATTATCTCGTCGATCACACCTCGATCATCTATCTGATCGGTCCGAACGGGAAACTGGTGACGCATTTTTCACACGGCACCGAACCTCAGGCGATGGCCGAGAGGCTCGGGAAGCTTCTGTGACGCAGCGCCGCCTATCGGGTGTTCCCGGCAGCGGCCTGATTATCGCCGCACCGTCATCGGGAGCGGGCAAGACCCTGATCACGCTCGGCCTGCTGCGGCATCTTCGTGAAACCGGTGTCGACGTTATTTCCGCAAAGACCGGCCCCGACTATATCGATCCGGCATTTCATACGGCAGCGACGAACCGGCCGTGCCGCAACCTCGATCCGTGGGCAATGCGCGAGGAAACGCTGGCCGAGCTGGCCGGCGACATGGCGGCGAAGGCCGACGACATCATCTGCGAAGGGGTCATGGGCCTGTTCGACGGCGCGGTGCCGAGTGACGATCGGTCCGATGGCTCCACCGCCGCGTTGGCGGAAATCACCGGCTGGCCGGTGGTGCTGGTAATCGATGCGTCCAAACAGGCCGCCAGCGCTGCGGTGCTGGCCAAGGGATTTGCTACGCATCGCAAGGGGGTCGACGTCGCCGGTGTGATCTTCAACCGTGTCGGCGGTGCGCGCCACGTCGAGATCCTGAAAGACGCCATGAAGAGGATCGCGCCGGAACTGGAAATTTTCGGCGCGCTGCCCCGAAACGAAAACCTTGAACTGCCGTCCCGTCATCTGGGGCTGGTGCAGGCGCGCGAGCACCGCAATCTGGAAACGTTTCTGGACAAGGCCGCCGACTGGATCGCCGAGCATCTGGATATCGCCGCCATGCGCCGCGCCATGCGGCCGTGGCCGGTGCGCCCGAAGTCCGATGCGCCGCTGCTGATACCGCCGCTCGGCCAGCGGATTGCCGTGGCCCGTGACGACGCCTTCGCCTTTGCCTATCCGGCGGTGCTCGAAGGCTGGCGCGGGGCGGGCTCGGAGATCAGTTTCTTTTCGCCGCTGACCAACGAAGCCCCGGACCCCAAGGCGGATGCGATCTATCTGCCGGGCGGCTATCCGGAACTGCACGCCGGACGGATTGCGGCGAACTGGGATTTCATGGATGGTCTGCAGCAGGCCGCCGATGCCTCGAAGCCGGTGTTCGGCGAATGCGGCGGCTATATGGTGCTGGGGCACGGGCTGACCGATGCCGAAGGGCGGCGCCACCCGATGGCCGGGTTGCTGCCGCTGGAAACCAGCTTTGCGACGCGGCGCCTGCATATCGGTTATCGCCGCGTCACGCTGGCGAAGGCAGGTCCGCTCGGCGGCGCACGCACGCGCTTTCGCGGCCATGAGTTTCATTTCGCGACGGTGGTCGAGGAAGGGCCCGGACTGCCGCTGTTCCGCGCCGAGGACGCCAGCGGCCGCGAACTGGGTGAGACCGGGCTTGCCGACCGCCGCGTCGTCGGCTCGTTCATCCACTTGATCGATCTCGAAAAGGCGGATGGCGTATGATGGGGTTCGGCAAAAAGAAAAAAGCCGACGACGTGCCGTTCTGGAAGCGCAAGGCGTTGCACGAAATGACCGCGCCGGAGTGGGAATCTCTTTGCGACGGCTGCGGTAAGTGCTGTCTCAACAAGCTGGAACATGAAGACACCGGCGAAATTCTCTATACCAATGCGGCGTGTCGGCTGCTCGATCTCGAGACCTGCCGTTGCACCAGCTACGAGGACCGTCAGCGCTTCGTGCCCGATTGCCGCCGCCTGACGCCGCAGAATGTCGGCACGATTCCATGGTTGCCGATGTCGTGCGCCTATCGCCGGCTTGCCGAAGGCAAGGACCTGGAATGGTGGCATCCGCTGGTTTCCGGCACCTCGGACACGGTGATCACGGCGGGGATATCGGTCTTCGGGCGCATCGTGTCGGAACGCGATGTCGAGGACATGGAAGATTATGTTGTAGATTGGCCCAAGTGAGCCCAAGTAGACCTTATTGAATTCAAGAACCAAAGCCGTTGGAGGAAAGAAAGTTGACCCATTCACCCTATAAAGGCGTTTTCAGCGCCGCCGTTACCGCGCTCAAGGACGATCTGTCGCCCGATCTCGATCTCATGGCGGCACATTGCAAATGGCTGCTCGCGAACGGCTGCGACGGGCTTGCGGTGCTCGGCACCACGGGCGAGGCCAACTCGTTCGGACTCAAGGAACGTATTTCGATCATCGAGGGTCTGGTCGAACGCGGTATTCCGGGGGATGTTCTGATGCCTGGCACCGGCTGCTGTGCCGCCATCGATACGGTCAATCTGACGCAGGCCGCGCTCAATGCCGGCGCCAAGGGCGTGTTGATGCTGCCGCCGTTCTATTACAAAAACATGTCCGACCAGGGCCTGTTCGATGCCTTTGCCGAAGTGATCGACAAGATCGCCGACGACCGGCTGAAAATTTTCCTCTACCACTTCCCGCAGATGTCCGGCGTGCCGATCACCTACGGCCTGATCGAAATGCTGCTCAAGGCGTATCCGGAAACCGTCGTCGGTATGAAGGATAGCTCCGGTGTGTTCGACAACATGGCTGGTGCGGCGGAACAGTTCCCGGGTTTTGCTGTGTTCTCGGGTGCCGACGATCTGATGCTGCCGCTGTTGAAGCGTGGCGGTGCGGGCTGCATTACGGCGGCGGCCAACGTGTCGTCGTTCCTCAACGGCGCGGTTTACAACGGCTGGGTTGCGGGCGGCGAAACGCCGGAAGTGCTGGCGGCCCATGAGACGCTGAGCGCCATGCGCAAGGCGGTTTCCGGCTATCCGCTGCCGCCGGCCCTGAAGGCGCTGACGGCGCGCAACACTGGCAAGGCCGGGTGGGAAAACCTGCGCCCGCCGTTCGTGCCGTTGTCCGACGCCGACCGCGCGGCGCTGTTCGCGGCATTCGATGCCGTCGGCACGCCGATCCCGGCCGCAGCCTGATCGCGTATCTTGGCGGCCCGCAGACAAAGCAAGGAATTCAGCTTTGAACTTGGGGGCCGCCATGTGCCGGTTTCGTTGAAGCGGAACCGGCAGGCGCGGCGTATCATCCTCCGTGTCGATCCGAAAACAGACGGCGTCAAGCTGACACTGCCCTGGCATGCTTCGGAAGCCGAGGCGCTCGGATTTCTTGAAAGCCAGCACGCGTGGCTCAGCCGCCGCCTTGAAAAACTACCCGAACGCATCCCGTTCGAGCACGGCAGCACCATCCCGATCCTCGGCGAAGATCACATCATCGAACATCATCCTGAAGCCCGGCGGGGTGTGTGGATCGTCGACGACCGCGTGTGCGTGTCCGGCGATGCGGAGCACCTCGCGCGCCGGCTTGGCGACTGGTTGAAAAAGGAAGCCAAGCGCCGGTTATCCGAACTGGCGGTGGAAAAGGCCGATGCGCTTGGTGTCAAAATCGGCCGTGTCACGGTGCGCGATACGACGTCACGCTGGGGCTCATGCGCCCATGACGGCTCGCTGAACTTTTCCTGGCGGATGATCCTGGCGCCCGCGTTCGTCTTCGACTTCATCGTCGCGCACGAAGTCGCGCACATCATCGAACGTAATCACGGGCCGCGCTTTCATGCCTTGGTCAACAAGCTGACCCCGCATGAAGAACAAGCCGAAGCGTGGCTCACCGCCTATGGGCAACGGTTGCATCGCATCGGCTGATTTGACTCGGAAACCGGGTCCACATAATTTGCATTTGGTATTCTGAATTCATAAATCAGCGTGAAGGTTTCAGCCGATGCGCCCGCTTGCTGCGAAACCCGATCTGACTCAACAACACTGATCGATAAAGAAACCGCTGCGGCAACGACCCGCAACGCCGAATACAGGAGGACGATCCGATGCGATTGAGTGAAGCCGAGCTGAAACAGTTCGATGAAGATGGCTATCTTTTCTTTCCGGGCAAGTTCTCGCCCGAGGAAGCGGCGCTGCTGAAGCACGAAGCCGAGGCGATCTACGCGCTCGACCGCAAGGAAGTGTGGCGCGAATCCAACGGCGTCGCGCGCACCGCATTCGCGGCGCACAAGTATAACGAGGCGTTCCGCCGTCTCGGCGCGCACCCCCGACTGATCGAACCGGTATCGCAGGTGCTCGACGGGCCGCTCTACATGCACCAGTACAAGGTCAATGCCAAGGCAGCCTTCGACGGCGCGGTGTGGCAGTGGCATCAGGACTACGGCACGTGGAAACGCGACGACGATATGCCCGAGCCGCGCGCCATGAACATCGCCGTGTTCCTTGACGACGTGACGGCGGCGAACGGCCCGCTGCTGTTCATTCCGGGCAGCCATAAACAGGGCGTTGTCGAAGCCGGGCACGATCTGGAAACCACCAGCTACCCGTTGTGGACACTGGACCGCGAGAAAGTATCCGAGCTGGCGGAGCGGGGCGGCTGCGTTGCGCCGACGGGACCTGCCGGCAGCATGCTGATGTTCTCGTCGCTGCTGGTGCATGCCAGCCCGCCGAACATTTCGCCGTTCGGGCGGACCATCGTCTATCTGTCGCTGTGCCACGTCGACAATCACATCCGCGCCTTCAACCGCGAGGAATGGATTGCACACCGCGACTTCACCCCGATCGAGGCGTTGACCGACGATTGCCTTTCGGAGCTGATCGAAAAACAGACCCAGGCCGCGGAATAACCGTTCGCCGTCGCTATATGGCCGGGTCGTCGCGCCCGGCCAGGCGGCTGGCGCCTGTCCGCGCGAACCTGAGGGTCTGCGTGCGCCGCCGGTTGCCGTTCATCGGCATCTCCGCTGAGGGGCGGAGAATGGCGGCTTCGTGCGTGTCGGCGACGATCAGCCCGACATCGTCCGGTAATCTGTCTTGCGGAAAGTCCGCGTTCACCGCGAAATAGAAAAAGTCGCAGAACGGCAGGTATTCCTGCCATTTGTCGTCGGCGCGGAAATCGGCGAGCGAGCTTTTGACCTCGACCACCGTGAACTTACCGCTTGGGTCCAGCGCCGCGACGTCGACGCGACGTCTGTTGGTTAGGCGAAATTCCAGAAGCGGCGCGCAGCCCAGATCGTTCATCAGCCGGACGACGCCGCGCGTTATGTCGTCGGCGGCACTGCCGGGCAGCGGGCCTTGTCGGATACGCATCGAAAAACACTCAGCCGGTTACAAATCTCTCGGGGAATGCTAACAGGAAAGAATGCCGCACGCACAAAACCAACTGCAGATATCGACGCACGGGCAGGGACTTTACGAGTTCACCCGCGAGGCGGTCGCGTTCTGTGGCGAAAGCGGCATTGGCAGCGGGCTTTTGACGGTATTCTGCCGCCACACGTCGGCGTCGCTGACGATCCAGGAAAACGCCGATCCCGATGTGATCGTCGACCTGAACGACTTCTTCAAACGCCTTGTGTCGGAAGACCCCGCGCACTATCGCCATACCGCGGAAGGCCCGGATGACATGCCGGCGCACATCCGAAGCGCGCTCACCGACGTATCGTTGTCGGTCCCGGTTGCCGACGGGCGGCCGTTGCTGGGCACGTGGCAGGGAATATACCTGTTCGAGCATCGTATCCGTCCGCACCGGCGCACCGTGGTGCTGCACCTGAGCGGTGACTAGGCGTCTTCGATGATGACGGCGGCTTGCTTGGTGACGATGCCGAAAGCGAGGTAGCGATATTTCCAGCCGTATCGGGCGACGGCTTCGGCGAAAGCCCGGAATTCATCGTCGCGCCAGGTCGGGTTGATCAGATACTCGTCGAACACCAGTACACTGCCCGGTTTGATGCGGGGCGCCAGTGCGTCCAGCACGGTCAACGCGGACCCGTATATGTCGCAATCAATGTTGCAGAACCGTACATCACCCGGATGCGCGTCCAGAAACGGCTCAAGCGTATCCTCGAACAGGCCCGCATGCAGGGTGACGTTATCCGGCACATCGGGCAATTCGCCGTCCGTCGAATAGACGCCTTCCGGCTCGCCGCCCCACGCCGCCGGCAGACCATGAAAGGAATCGAATCCGTGTACCGCTTGGCCCGCCTCGCCCGCTAAGTGGCGGATCGACTGGCCATGGCGGACGCCGAATTCAAGCACCAGACCCGGCAGAGATGCGGCAGACAGGGCATGGCTGAGCAGGGCATAGGGGCAGTGTATGATTTCAGTCTTCAGGGTCGAATGGCTTTTGACGTAATCCCAGCTGTCCAGCCAGGCGGCGACGGTTGCGTCGGTATCGGGCAGCGCCTCGAAAAGAGGCGACGCATCGGCACCGGTCATTTCGCTGGCGACCGCAAGATAGAACTGCGCCATGTCATGCGTGGGGTCGAGCTTGACCGCTTTCGCCAATGTACGGATCGCCGGGTCGAGACCATCGGTCACCATTTCGGTCAGGCCGAGGTTACAATGCGCGTCGGCATGATCGGGGTTCGAGGTAATCGCGTTCGCATACGCCGTGACGGCATCCGCATGGCGGCCCGCTTCGCGATGCGCATTGCCGAGATTGTAAAGCGCATCGGTAAAGCCCGGCTGATAGCTGAGCGCCAGTTTACAGTGCGCGACGGCTTCGTCGAAAAGGCCGAGTTCCGAAAGCGTCGTCGCCAGATTGGAATGCGCCTGCACAAGATCGGGCGCCAGACGGATTGCATCGCGATACGCCCGGACTGCGCCCGGTTTGTCGCCGTCGGCGCGTAATGCATTGCCCAGATTATAGTGATGATGCGCCGCTTCCGGAGCATGGCGGATTGCCGTGCGGAAGGCATAGGCTGCCTCGCCATAGCGTTCCAGTGCCTGCAATGCGGAACCCATATTGCCGTGTGCGTCAGCAGCTTCGGGCACCAGTTCGATGACCCGCTGGATAATCGGCAAGGCCTGATCGGCATGGCCTTGTTGCAGCTTCAGGATCGACAGCAAATGCAGCGCGTCGACGTTGGCTGGATCATCCTTGATAACGGCGTGATATCCGGCTTCGGCCTCGTCCAGTGCGCCTTTCTGGTGGTTGGCCAAGGCAGTGGCGAGCGCGGGGGGCATCGTGGTGTCGGTCATATCGCCACTATAGTGCCGGATCGGCGGACTTGCGAGATGCAGCGTGACATTGGATGGTTGGGGTATGGGAAAACGCCCGAACCGCAAAACCGAATTGCGCCTCTCGGCGGTGCGCGACGCGCTGGCAGCGGGCCGTGCGCAAGATGCGCTGGCGCAGGTGCGTCAGTTGTTGGCCGGGCGGATGCGCGATCCGGCGGTGCTCAATCTTGCCGGGATTGCCGCCTTTCAGTGCGGCGATGCGGCGGCAGCCCGGATGTTTCTTGAAGATGCGGCGGCGCGCGCACCGAACGACGCCGAGATCCGCATGAACCTCGGCAACGTTCTGGCGGGCGAGGGCGACAAGGATGGCGCCCTTGCCGCCTATGCGGCGGCGCACGAGCTGGCGCCGGGATATGCGGAGCCCGCCTATAACATGGGGGTGTTGCTGTCGGCCCAAGGACGGCATGGGGACGCGGCGGATTGGTTTGGTCAGGCGCTTGAACGCGATGTCGAACACGGGGCCGCCGCCATTGGCCGGGCCGAGGCGTTGCGCTGTGCTGGAAACTTAGCCGGTGCGCGTGCCGAGCTGGAGGCGCTGATCGCTCGCGATGCGGGAAGCGCCGTTGCGCACACCAATCTTGCGGCGGTGCTGAGCGGCATGGGCGAGGATGCGCAAGCACGCCGTGCCGCCGAAAACGCGGTCCGTCACGATCCCGGGTTGGCGGCGGCGCACTTCAATCTGGGCGTGGCATTGCAGGCGTTGAACGACAACGCAGGTGCCGTCGAGCGGTACCGTCACGCGCTGGCGCTGGAGCCGGGACATGCGGCGGCGGCGCTCAATCAGGGCGAGGCGTATATTGCGCTCGGCGACCTTGTTTCGGCGCAAACGGCCTATGCACGGGCCCTGGAAATCGATCCCGGCTTCGCCAAGGCGGCGATCAATCTGGCGGACATGAAACTCGCCGAAGGGGATGCGGCGGCGGCGCTTGCAGAGATCGAACGGTTCTTGTCGCGCCACCCATCCAATCCCGGGGCGCTTGCCTTTAAGGCGTTTGCGCTCCGCGATCTCGGGCGCGCGGCGGATGCACGGATCATCGACGACACGGATCGCTTTATCCTGCCCCGCGATGTCACCGCGCCGGACGGGTATGCAGACATCACCGCCTTCAATGCCGCACTCGCTCAGCATGTGTCGACGCATCCGACGTTGACGCCGTCGCCGATCGCACACGCCACGCGCAAGGGCCGGCATTCCGGCGAATTACTGGTCGAGCCGCTGGGACCGATGGGCGCGTTCAGGGAAGAAATCGAAGCCGGCTTTCGTGCCTATAAACGTCATTTTGCCGGCGAGCCCGCGCATCCGTTTCTCAATGCCTGCCCGAGCGACGTGACGATTTCCGTCTGGGGGGTGGTCATGGACGAAGACGGTCATCAAGTGCCGCACATTCACCCGGCGGCCTGGTTGTCGGGGGTCTATTATGTCGAGGTGCCGGACAGTATCCGCGACGATGACTCGGCGCGCGCCGGCTGGATCGAGTTCGGTCGTGCGCCCGACGATATTCACGCTCGCCATGACCCGGCGGTCCGTTTCTTCCGACCCGTCGCGGGCCGGATGATCCTGTTCCCGAGCCATTTCTACCATCGCACCGTGCCGCTGGCGGGTGCGGCGCGGCGCATTTCCATCGCCTTCGACGTCATGGCGCGCTGATTTCTTGGAAACGCCGGCGGCGTTCTGTAAGGTCCACCGAGTTTCACCCCTGAGAATACGGATCAAACATGGACGACGCAGAACTTGAAAAATACGAACGCAAGGTGGCCGTCCGGCCGCTCCGAGTCTCCGACTATCCGGCGGTTCTCAAGGTGCAGACCGATGTCTTCAAGAGCATCGAGCCGTGGGAGCGCCCACAGTATCTGAGCCAGCTCCGCTCGTTTCCCGAAGGCCAGATGGGCGTCGAGGTCGAAGGTGAGTTGGTCGCGATCTCTTCGTCGTTGCTGATTTCCGGACATGTCGCGTCGAGCGCGCACGATTTCGATACCGTCACCGACGACGGTTTCATTCGAAATCACCGTGAAGACGGTGAATATCTGTACGGCATCGATATCGCGGTATCGCGCGAGTACCAGGGCTATAAGCTGGCGCGGCGTTTGTATGAAGCGCGCAAGGAACTGGTCGTCGACAAGAATCTCAAGGGTATCGTCATCGGCGGGCGCATTCCCGGCTATCACGAACATGCCGCGGACATGAGCGCAGACGAGTATGTGGAAAAGGTTGTCGCCCGTGGTCTGGATGATCCGGTGCTGATGGCGCAGATGGCGAACGGCTTCGAGATCATTCGCGTCATCGAAGGCTACCTTCCCGAAGACGACGAAAGCTGTGGCAACGCCGTGCTGATGATCTGGCGCAATCCGGATTACAAGGCCGAGCAGGGCGCACAGAACCATCCCGGCACGGCGCGGCTATGCGTCGTGCAATACCAGATGCATCGGGTCGAGAGCTTCAAGGACTTCGCCCAGCAATGCGAACACCTCGTCGGCACGGCATCCGAATACCGCTCGGACTTTTGCGTGTTCCCGGAGCTGTTGACGACGCAGTTGTTTTCCATGCTGTTGACCGACAAACCGCAGGATGCGGCGCGCGCGCTCGATCAGTTCACCGAGCCGTATCTGGAAATGTTCAACGAACTGGCGATCCGCTACAACGTCAACATCATCGGCGGCTCACACTTGGCGATCGAGGACGAGAAACTCTATAACGTCGCCTATCTGTTCCGTCGCGACGGCACGCTGGAAAAACAATACAAAATCCATATCACGCCCAGCGAAGCAAAATGGTGGGGCGTGAGCGGCGGCGAAAAGGTGCACGTGTTCGATACCGACCGGGGCCGGATCGCAATCCTGATCTGCTACGACATCGAGTTTCCGGAACTGGCGCGCATCGCCGCAGCCAAGGGTGCAAACATCATCTTCGTGCCGTACAACACCGACATGCGTTCAGGGCATCTGCGGGTCAGTTACTGCGCCCATGCGCGGGCCATCGAGAACCATGTGTATGTGGCGCTGGCGGGCGCGTGCGGGAACCTGCCGCATACCTCGACGGCGGAAATCCACTATGCGCAGTCGGGCATCTATACGCCGTCGGATATTTCCTTCGACCGCGAAGGGGTGGCCGCAGAATGCGCGCCGAATGCGGAAATGGTGCTGATCCACGACCTCGATCTCGACAAGCTGCCGCATCACAAGCACTTCGGCACGGTCAAGAACTGGATCGACCGGCGCAAGGACCTCTATACCGTCAATTACGACGACGGCACGGAAAAGATCACGGTCTAGCGTCAGGCAACGACGTTGCGCGGGCTGCCGTCGACGAAGGCGTCGATATTGTCGATCATCTGATCGGCGAGGCCCTGAATGGCTTCGATGCTGGCCCACGCGACATGCGGCGTGAGAATGAAATTCGGCTGGTCCATGATTTCAAGGAACGGGTGCCCGTCGGGGATCGGTTCCGTCGTCACCACGTCGAACGCAGCGCCCCGGATTTTATCGGCCTTCAGGGCATCGACCAGCGCACGTTCGTCGACCAGGCCGCCGCGCGCGGTGTTGATCACCAGCGGACGTTTCGCCATCTGATCGAACTCGGCCGGGCCGAGCAGGTTGCGGGTGCTGTCGAGCAGTGGACAGTGCATGGTGATGACGTCGCTTTCCGACAGAATGCGCTCGAAGGGGGTGTACAGCGGCCCCATGCCGTCGACCCCTTTGTAGGTCGAGAAGCGTACTTCCATACCGAACGCCTCGCCCAGCCGGGCGACCGACTTGCCGAGTACGCCGTCACCGATGATGCCGAGCACCTTGCCCCTGAGATCGAAAATCGGATAGTCGAAATAACAGAATTGGTCCGCTTCCTTCCAGCGGCCGGCGGCGACCGACGTGTGGTACGGGCGGATCGAGCGGCTCAGCGACAGGATCAGTCCCATCGTGTGTTCCGGAACCGTGGCGATAGCGTACTCGCGGATGTTGGATACGGTGATGCCGCGTTCCGCGCAGACTTTCAGATCGATGATGTCGGTGCCAGTAGCGGCAACGGCGATCATCTTCAATTTTGGCAGTTCGGCCAGCGTCTCGGCGCGGAGTGGCACCTTGTTGGTGATGATGATCTCGGCGTCCTTGGCCCGTGCGACCACATCTTCGGGTCTGGTGCGGGGGTATTCATCCATGGTGTGCGCGAAGGCCGGCGGGCGAATCACGACCTGCTCGGGCATGGTTTCGCGATCGAGAAATACGATGTGCTTGGAATCGGCAGCGGTGTTGGTCGTCATGGTCGTTCGTCCCCCTTTTTATCGATTAAATGTAAGAACCCGGCCCGGCGCAATCCAGTCTTGGACTCTTTTTATTCCCGTCGTACCGTCGCGTCCGGAAACATTTCCATACACAACAAGGACATCCGACATGCTTTACGATCATCGCACCTACACCTGCCGTCCCGGCACCATCAAGAAACATCTGGAACTTTACCTGCAGCACGGCTGGGAACCGCAGACCCGTAACCTCGGCAAGCCGGTGCTGTACGCGATGACGGAAACCGGCGATCCGAACAGCTATGTGCATGTCTGGGCCTACGAAGACGCCGCCGACCGCGCCAAGAGACGCGCCGCCATGCAGGCCGACCCGGACTGGCAGAACTATCTGAAAGTGAGCGCCGAAGCCGGGTATCTGGAGAAGCAGGAAAACAAGCTGCTGATCCCGGCGCCTTTCTTTGAGGGCTGACCCAGGCCTTGCGCCGGCGGGCCTGATTCCGCAAAATCCAGCCATGGACGAACGGTTTCCCTTTATGCGTCGGTTCGCAGCAGCGGTGCTTCTGGCATCGCTGCTGGCCGTCGGCGCGTGCGGTTCCGACGAAAAGGACAGCATCGTCGCCGCGTCGCCGGCTGCGATCACCATTTCGACGATCCGTTTCGTCGAACCGACGGCAACCGCCGAGGCACATTGTGCCAAATATGGCCGAAAGGCGGTTTCACGTGGTGGGGTCAAGCTCGGCGCGGTCGGCTATAAAACCATGTGGGGCTACGATTGCGTCAAACCCTGATGGGGCACTGATCCGCTCGTGCACGGCACGCGTACCAGAGCCATGAAACGCTTTTTTCGTGTGATCCGATGACCGACGATGCACCGCTCATCGTCTGGTTTCGCCGTGACCTGCGGCTGGCCGACAATCCGGCCCTGCACACCGCCGCCGAGACCGGTCGGCCAGTCATCGCCCTCTACATCCTTGATGACGAGACGCCCGGGCCGTGGGCGATGGGGGATGCGGCGCGTTGGTGGTTGCACGGTGCCTTGCAGACGCTGGCGGAGAATCTGGCGAAGCGGGGCGCGACGTTAATCCTGCGCCAGGGCCGCGCCGACGGTGTGATCGAAGACCTGATTCGCGAAAGCGGCGCTTGCGGTGTTTACTGGAACCGCTGTTACGAACCTTATGCCATTGCGCGCGATACCCGGATCAAGGAAGCGCTTGGCGGGCGCGGCCTGGATGTCCAAAGCTTCAACGGGTCACTGCTGTTCGAGCCGTGGACGATCCAGACCAAACAGGGTGGCTTTTATAAGGTCTATACGCGTTTCTGGCATGCCTGCCGCGACCGGGGCGAGCCGCCCGCGCCGTTGTCCGCGCCGGATGAAATCAAGGCAGCTGATAGTGCCATTCAAAGCGATAACCTGGCGGATTGGGGGCTGTTGCCTTCGACCCCCGACTGGGCGGGCGGACTACGTGCGCGCTGGCAGCCGGGTGAAGCGGGTGCGATAGACCGGCTTCGGGGGTTTCTCGACAGCGGCCTCGACGGCTACACGGACGGGCGCGATTTTCCCGCCGACCCGGTGACGTCGAACCTGTCTCCACATCTGCAGTCGGGGGACATTGGCCCGCGTCAGATCTGGCACGAAACCTTGCGGTGCGCGGGATGGAACGAAGGCACCGAGAAGTTCCTCAAGGAAGTCGTCTGGCGCGAGTTTGCCTACCACGTATTTTATCATCTGCCGTCCCTGCCGGATGCGCCGATGTACGCGCGCTTCGCCGAATTCCCCTGGGTCGATGACGACGAAATGTTGCAATGTTGGCAGCAAGGCCGCACCGGCTATCCGATGGTCGATGCGGGCATGCGCGAGTTGTGGCGAACCGGGCATATGCACAACCGGGTCCGCATGATCACGGCATCGTTTTTGGTCAAGCACCTGTTGCTGCCGTGGCAGGCGGGCGAGGCCTGGTTCTGGGACACGCTTGTCGATGCCGATCTGGCGGTGAACGCCTTTAGCTGGCAGTGGGTGGCAGGATGCGGTGCCGACGCGGCCCCGTATTTCCGGATATTCAATCCCATCACGCAGGGAAAAAAATTCGATCCGGACGGTGATTATATCCGCACCTATGTGCCGGAGGTCGCGGCATTACCCGACAAGTATCTGTTCGCGCCGTGGGAAGCGCCTGACGATGTTCTGCGTGATGCCGGGGTCGTCCTCGGCGAGACGTATCCAAAACCGGTCGTCGACCACAAGAAAGCCCGTGAGCGGGCGTTGGCGGCCTTCAAGTCGTTGCCTAGCGGATCATAATCCAGCGCGCGGCTTCGACGGCGACCAGCGACCAACCGACGACGGTGATGGCAATGGCGACCAGCGGCTGCGAGCGCACCCGTTGAAACGGCTGCGGACGGGACCCGGCATGCAGCACCGTCTGGTGGCCGATTTCGCGTTCTCGATTGCGGCGTGCGGTAAGAAGCGTCTCGCGTTCGACTTCTTCGAAACCCTGCCGGAGCGAGACGAACTCCCGGTAGAACGGTACAACGATACCGAAAAACAGCACGACGACCCCGGCGATCCCGTACCACGGCACATAGCCCAGCTTTGCGGCACCGCTCAGGAACGTGCCGACTAGAACAAACCCTGCGCCGTTGATGCCGATCAACAGATGCACAAGACTGCGGCGTCGGTCGCGGTCGATCATGGTTCGTTTACGCGCTCCTTAATTGCCGCCGGGCTTCCGCATAACAAGCGTTGCCCACCCATCCTTGCGCCATTGCCGCTCGAAGACCAACCCCATGGCGCGGTGGCGCGCGATGACCCAGTGTGCATCCCGATCCACAAGGCCGGAAAGCACGACAGTGCCGCCCGGGCCCAGATGACGCGCGGTGTCCATATGCCGCGCGGTGTCTGCCGCCATGCCGATCAGCGGACGCGCCAGAACATTGGCGACGATCAGATCGTAAGGCGCGCCGTCGCGTACGGCATCGCTTCTATAGCCGACACTCAGGCGGGTATCGATGCGGTTGCGCAAACAGTTGTCCCGGGCATTGCGGCGCGTGACCCGGACGGCTTCCGGGTCGATATCGACGGCCAGCACATGGGCCGGCCACAACCGGGCAATGGCGAAGGCCAGAATGCCCGACCCGCAGCCGAGATCCAGCGCGCGCCCGACGGATTTGGTTTTTGCAAGATCGGCGATCGCCGACAGACACGTTCCGGTGGTCGGGTGCGTGCCGGACCCGAACGCGGTCCCGGCATCGATGCGAAACGGGATACAGGCGTGCGGCAGCGCGCCTTCGTAATGGCTCGGATAAATGAAAAACCGCCCGACCCGCAACGGTTCGAACATGGCGAGATTTTCTGCAAGCCAGTCGCGCGGCGTTAGAAACTCGACACTCAACACAGGCGGCTCGATGCCCACGGCGGTGGCGGTCATGGCCAATCCGGCTTCGATGGCGGCGATATCTGGTTCGATGTCGGTGTAGCCTTCGACCCGCCACGGAATATCGTCGTCACCGAACGACGTCACGGCGACGGAAACACCTTCGAGCATCATCTCGAACGCCGGTGCGGCATGCTTCGGCACCGTGACTTCCAGCCGCCAGAGCGGTTGCGGGGTTGGCGGCGTTATCATGCGGGCAGCACGAAGCTGGCCATGACACGCTTCGGCCCGGCTTTTTCGAAATCGATTTCCAGTTTGTCTCCGTCCAGCGACGTAATCCGGCCATACCCGAATTTTTGATGGAACACGCGAATTCCGACCTTGAAGCCCGATCCGTCGCTTTTCGGTTTATATGCGGTAGAGCGTTCGGCTTCGATCATGCGACGGCGCGAGCGGCCAATGCCGTCGATCCCGGCAAAGGCGTCTTCGGTCATTTTTGTTGCCGCGTCACGGCGCGCGTATACGCCGCTTTCGGAAAACACGTCGATATGATCGGCAGGCAACTCGTCGACGAACCGCGATGGCGTTGCACTTTGCCATTGACCGTAAACGCGGCGGTTGGCGGCATACGAGATCATCGCGTGTTTGCGCGCACGGGTGATGCCGACATAGGCCAAGCGCCGCTCCTCCTCGAGCGATGCCAGTCCGCCCTCGTCCAGCGAACGCTGGTTCGGGAACAATCCTTCTTCCCAGCCGGGCAGGAACACGGTGGCGAATTCCAGTCCCTTGGCGCCGTGCAGGGTCATGATGTTCACCTTGTCGGTGTCGCTGCGTTCCTCGTTCTCCATGACCAGGCTGACATGTTCGAGAAACGCGCCGAGTGTCTCGAAGTCTTCCAGCGCGACCACCAGTTCCTTGAGGTTGTCGAGACGCCCCGGTGCATCCGGTTCCTTCTTGGCGCGCCACATGTCGACGTAACCGGAATCTTCGAGGATCTGCTTACAGAGTTCCGCCGGACCGTGCGTCGAGGCCTGCGCGCGCCACATGTCGAAGGTCGCCAGCAGATCGCCCAGCGCCTTACGTGCCTGCGGACGCAGCTCGTCTGTTTCCAGCAGCGCGGCAATGGCGCGGGTCAGCGAAATCCGCTCGGCACGGGCATAGGTATGGATGACCTGCAGGCTCGTCTTGCCGATGCCGCGGGTCGGGACGTTGACGATGCGTTCGAACGCCAGGTCGTCGTCGGGTTGGGCGACGACGCGAAGGTATGCGACGGCGTCGCGGATTTCCTGGCGCTCGTAAAAGCGCGGCCCGCCGATAACGCGGTAGGGTATACCAAGCGTGATCAGTCGTTCCTCGAACTCGCGGGTCTGGAAGCCGGCGCGCACGAGGATCGCCATGTCGCGGAGCTTTTCGCCCTTGGTCTGGTAAGCCTCGATCTCCTCGCCGATCAAACGCGCTTCGGCCTCGCCGTCCCACACACCGCGCACGCGGACTTTCTCGCCGTCATTGATGTCGGTCCAAAGGGTTTTGCCGAGCCGCCCTTCGTTGAACGTGATCAGTCCCGAGGCGGCGGCCAGAATATGCGGCGTCGAGCGGTAATTGCGTTCCAGCCGGACGACGCGCGCGCCGGGGAAATCTTCCTCGAAACGCAGGATATTGCCGACCTCGGCGCCGCGCCATGAATAGATCGATTGGTCGTCGTCACCGACGCAGCAGATGTTACGATGCTCCTGTGCCAACAGACGCAGCCACAAATACTGTGCGACGTTGGTGTCCTGATATTCGTCGACCATGATGTAACGGAAGCGCCGCTGATAGCTTTTCAGGATATCCGGATGCTCCTGAAACAGTTTTAGGCACAGCAACAAAAGATCGCCGAAATCGACGGCGTTCAGGGTTTGCAGGCGGGCCTGATAATCCTGGTAAAGGTCCAGCACCTTGCCGTCACCATGCCCGGCGTCCGATGCGGGCACTTTTTCCGGCAGGAAACCGCGGTCCTTCCAGCGCTGGATAATGCCGGAAATGGCGCGCGGCGGCAGACGCTTCTCGTCGATGTCGTGGACGTCGATCATCTGTTTGATGAGCCGCACCTGATCGTCGGCATCCAGGATGGTGAATTGCGGCGTCAGCCCGACAGCTTCGGCGTTGGCGCGTAATATGCGTGCGCCGATGGCATGGAACGTGCCGACCCACCAGCCTTCGACCGGCCGACCGACCAGATGCGAGACGCGCTCGCGCATTTCGCCAGCGGCCTTGTTGGTGAAGGTGACCGCGAGAATCTCGCCGGGGTTGGCGCGGTTCTGCATGAGGATATGCCCGAGCCGCGTGGTCAGCACCCGGGTTTTGCCGGTCCCGGCCCCGGCCAGTACCAGAACCGGGCCTTCGACGGCCTCGACCGCTTCGCGCTGACTATCGTTCAGCCCGTCCAGATAGGTCGGTGCGGGGGGCGCGGCTGCTGGCGCGGGACGCGGATCGTCGTCCAGTTCGAAGGGATCTGACATGGGCCGTTTATAACACGTGGGCGGCGGCTGGAAACGGCAGGGTGACGAAAATCGTCAGGATTTGGACGTCAATTATGCCTATTGGTTATGTTCTTCGTGGCGCACGTTGAGCAGAGCGCGGTTGTAAGCGGTCATGACGTCGCGGTGGTGCACGCAACCGGTAAACACCTTGGTGTGCGGGTCGCGCAGCACAGCAATATGGTCCTCGGCGCTGTCGCGCATGATTCGCATCGCGGTGCCCAGATCGTCGCCTTCGTTGAGCACGGGCGGGTGCAGCCGGGCGACATCGGCGGCGCGCAGCAGATCGTTACAATTCGGATCGAACAGCGTCTCGCCGCAATCCTGCAAGGTGATGGTGCCGTATAACTCACCCGTCGGCTGCACGACGAACAGCTCGCCGGTGCTCGACGCGCTGAGCTTTGCGCGAATTTCCGAGATCGGGGTTTCCATGGTGATGGTCTCGGCAACGACGTTGGTGCCGTGATCCAGAATATGACGGACCTTGATGGCATTCAGGACCTCGGTCTCGAAGCCGTCGCGTAAATCGACATTGCGTCTGCGCAGTGTCTCGGCAAAGAATGACGCCCCGAACAGGTTGTGCGTCAATTCGGTCGAAACGACGATGGCCAGCATCACCGCGAGCGAAAGCTTATAGTCGCCGGTGATTTCGAAGATGATCAGCGTCGTCGAAATCGGCGCCCCCAGCACGGCGGCGGCAACTGCGCCCATGCCGACAACCGTGTAAACGCCGACACCCGATGCCAGCTCGGGGAAAACGTCTGCGGCAATCAAGCCATAAGACGCGCCGACGGCAGCGCCCAGGACCAACGCCGGCGAAAACACGCCGCCGGAGAATCCGAAGCCGAGGCACAATGCCGTGACGAGGATCTTGGCGATGCCGATGATGATCAGCAATTGCACCGAGAACTGACCGAGGATCGCCCATTCGACAAAGCCGTACCCGACGCTCAGGACTTGCGGCAGCCAGATCGCGACGATGCCGACGATGGCGCCGGCGATGGCCGGTTTGACCCACACGGGAATATCGATCCGCTCGGCCATTTTTTGCGCCAGAAAGATACTCTGCATCATGACGATGGCGGCCATGGCGGCAACGAAGCCGAGCCCGATGAATGCCGGGAACTCCCAGAACGAGGCGATGTGATTGTCGCCCAGAAAGAATGCGGAGACTTCGCCGAAATGAATGTGTGACAGCGCGGTGCCGGCAACGCTGGCGACAACGATGGGTGCGAACGTTTTCAGTGCATACTGTCCGACCACGACCTCGGTTGCGAACAACGCCCCGGCGATCGGCGCATTGAAGGATGCGGAGACCGCCGCCGCGACACCACAGCCAAGCAGCGTGCGCGACAACGAGCGTGAAAGATGTAGCTTGCGCGCAATCAGGTTGCCGAGCGATGCGCCCAGATGCACGGCCGGGCCTTCACGGCCGACGGATGCGCCGGCGCCGACAGACAGCGCGCTGCAAATGGCGGATACGATGCCGACCCTGGACGACATCTGGCCGGCGCGCATGGCCGACGCTTCGACGACGTCGGCAACGCCCTGTGCCTTGCCGCCAGGCATGAATTTCCAGGTAATCAGGCCGACGACCAAACCGGCCACCGTCGGGATAAGAATGAGCTTCCAGGTTTCGACCGTCAGCTCATAGCGTGCCATCGAACTTGTGGTGATGCCGAAGGACGCGATCTCGACGTGCTGAATCGCTTCGCGGAAAGTGATGACGGCGAGACCGGCCACACACCCGACGACAAGCGCAAGTGCGACCAGCAACAAATGTTCGTTGCGGACGGTCTTCCTCAGTGCGGACTGGATTCGCCCGTATGTGAAACGCGATTGCGGCATTCGTGCCCCCAGCTCCCGAATAGAAGCATAGGGCTGAATTCGTTAAAGAAAAGGATAACGCGAATGACGCCGTACGGTAACCGCGCCGTGTCAGTATTTAGCCGCATCCAGGGAATAGCCGGCGGAGCGCACCGTGCGGATCAGGTCCGCGTCGGCCCCCGCGTTAAGCGCTTTTCTGAGGCGGCGGATGTGCACATCGACGGTTCGAAGCTCGACGAAGATGTCGCGGCCCCAGACCTTGTCGAGAAGCTGCTCGCGCGAGAATACGCGGCCGGGCTTTTCCAGGAACGAGCGCAGCAGGCGAAATTCCGTCGGGCCGAGCTTGATCGCCTTGCCGGCACGGGTGACGCGGTGCGACGTGATGTCCATCTCGATATCGGCGTACGACAGCACCTCGCCCGACTGTTCCGGGTGCGCGCGGCGCAACACGGCCTTGATGCGCGCCGTCAGTTCGGCGGGCGAAAACGGTTTGACGATATAGTCGTCGGCTCCGGTCTCCAACCCGCGGATGCGGTCGTTTTCCTCGCCTTTGGCGGTGAGCATGATCACCGGCATGTTGCGGGTTTCTGATTTCTGGCGGAGTTGGCGGCAAATTTCGATTCCCGAGACGTTGGGCAGCATCCAGTCCAGCACCACGAGATCGGGAACATCGGTATCGACAGCTTCGAGGCCGGCCTCGCCGTCACGCGCGACATCAACGTCGAAGCCTTCGTTTTCAAGGTTGTAACGCAGCAATTCTACGAGGGAGGGATCATCCTCGACAATCAGAATTCTTGAAGTTTCACTCATGATCAGTCTCAAACTCAGTCTTCACCGCCAATGACAGTGTAGCTCGATTGATCGTCCTTCGGGCGCGTTTCTTCGGGAAGCGTACCATGGACGAGGAAATACACGTGCTCGGCGATGTTGGTCGCATGATCGCCGATCCGTTCGATGTTCTTGGCGACGAACAGAAGGTGCGCACATGCGGAGATGCTGCGCGGGTCTTCCATCATGTACGTCAGCAATTCGCGAAACAGGCTGGTGTGCAGCGCGTCGACTTCCTCGTCACGCATGCGCACATCTTGCGCCAGGTCGGCATCGCGCTGCAGATAGGCGTCGAGCACGGTCTTGATCATGCCTTGTACGACCGTGCCCATGCGCGAGATGGTGCGGCTCGGGCCAATCGGTGGCGTCTGCGTGATGGCGACAGTGCGCTTGGCGATGTTCTTCGAGTAATCGCCGATGCGCTCGATCACACTGGCAATCCTGAGGGCCGTGATGACGACGCGCAGGTCGTCCGCCATGGGCTGGCGCAGCGCCAGCATGGAGATGGTATGCTGATCGACGTTTTCCTCGATCGCGTCGATACGCTTGTCGTTGACGATGACCTGCTCGGCAAGCTCGCCGTCACGCCGTACCAATGCCTTGATAGCGTCGGCGAACTGGTGCTCGGCAAGACCGCCCATTTCAGCGAGCAGATTGTCGAGCTGGTTCAGGTCTTCGTCGAAGCTTGTTACGATGTGGTCGTGTTCTTCGGGCATAACGCTATCCTTTTGATCAGCCGAACCTGCCGGTGATGTAATCCTGAGTACGCTGGTCTTTCGGGGTCGTGAAGATTTTTCCGGTCTCGCCGACCTCTACCAAATCACCAAGGTGGAAAAATGCGGTGCGTTGCGACACGCGCGCGGCCTGTTGCATCGAGTGAGTAACGATGACGATCGTGAAGTTGTTGCGAAGCTCGTCGATCAGCTCTTCGATGCGCGCAGTGGCGATCGGATCGAGCGCCGAGCAAGGCTCATCCATCAAAATCACTTCCGGTTGCACGGCGATGGCGCGCGCGATGCACAGACGCTGTTGCTGACCGCCGGAAAGGCCGGTGCCGGGTTCCTCGAGACGGTCTTTCACTTCTTTCCAAAGGCCGGCCTTGATCAGGCTTTCCTCGACAATATGGTCGATATCTTCCTTGCCGGTGGCAATGCCGTGAATGCGCGGGCCGTAGGCGATATTCTCATAAATCGATTTCGGAAACGGGTTCGGCTTTTGGAACACCATGCCGACGCGGGCGCGCAGGTGCACGACGTCGATGGCGTTGGAATAGATGTCCGTGCCATCCAGCTCAATGGTGCCTTTGACGCTACAGATATCAATGGTGTCGTTCATGCGGTTGAGGCTTCGCAGATACGTCGACTTGCCGCACCCCGAAGGCCCGATCAGGGCCGTCACTTCGTTTTCGTAGACGTCCAGATCAACGTCGAACAGTGCCTGCTTCTCGCCGTAGAAAACCTGCACGCCGCGCGTGTGGAACTTGGTTTCACGGGCCGCGTTGACGGCATCGTCGATGGGGGCACCGACCTGTACGGAGTTGCTCATATCTATTTCGCCCATAATCGGTTTCTCCTACCAGCGCCGTTCGAACTTTTTACGCAGCACGACGGCTAAAGCATTCATGAAAATTAGGAAGGTCAGTAGCACCATGATCGCCGCTGACGTGCGGGCGACAAAGGCGCGTTCGGGACTGTCGGCCCAAAGGAATACCTGCACCGGCAGGACCGTCGCGGGGTCCGTGACGCTGCCGGGAATGTCGACGATGAAGGCGACCATGCCGATCATCAGAAGCGGCGCTGTTTCGCCGAGTGCCTGTGCCATGCCAATGATGGTTCCGGTCAGAATGCCCGGCATTGCCAGCGGCAGAACATGGTGCGTCACGACTTGCATGCGCGATGCGCCGAGGCCAAGGGCCGCTTCGCGGATCGATGGCGGTACAGCCTTGAGCGCGGCGCGGGCCGCGATGATGATGGTCGGCAGCGTCATCAGTGCCAGAACCATGCCGCCGACCAGCGGTGCCGAGCGGGGCAGGCCAAAGAAGTTGATGAACACGGCCAGGCCCAATAGCCCGAAGACAATGGAGGGCACCGCAGCGAGGTTGTTGATGTTGACCTCGATGATCTGCGTCAGTCGGTTCTTCGGTGCGAATTCTTCGAGATAGACCGCTGCGCATACACCGATCGGGAACGACATCAAAAGCGTTACCAGCATCGTGAACAGCGAACCCATGGTCGCGCCCCAGATGCCGGCCAGTTCCGGTTCGCGGGAATCGGCATTGGCAAAGAATGTGGTGTTGAAACCCGTTTGGATGATGCCGCGTTCTTCGAGCGTATCGAACCACGCCATTTGCTTGTCGGAAACCCGGCGGTCGGCTTCGTCGGTGTCCTTGTTGATCACGCCCTTCTTATAAAGATCGAAGTCGGCGGCGACCGGCAGCGCCAGTTCCACCGTCTGGCCGATCAGGGACGGATCCGCGGTCACTAGTTGTTGCACCTGGAAGCTGGCGCCCTGGCTTAGCATCGAGGTCAGCGCGCGCTTGTCGCGGCGTCCTTGAACCTCCGGCATTTCGGCGAGCAGGGTGTCGAAGACGATCTTGCGGTAGTTGGCGTTCGCCAGCGTCAGCGGATCGCGCGTGCCTTCCGGATCGATGACGTCTTCCTTCAGTTCCACGTTCAGCGTGATCGTGGTGTCGGTGAATGCCGGCAGCCCGCTCGAAATAATCGTCGTAAACAAGATGACGACGGCGGCGAGCGCAATGCCGATGGCGGTTATGCCATAGGCCTTGAAACGGGCTTCGGCGGCATAGCGTTTTTTAAGGCTGCGTTTGACGGCGTCCGACGCGTGGTTGGCGCGGTCGCGCAACATCTGCTCATTGGATTGGGCATCATTCATAACGGCATCAGTCATACTGCTCTCGGTACTTGTTGACCACCGCCATGGCGATGATGTTGAGGCAAAGGGTGACACAGAACAGCACCAGCCCCAGCGCGAACGCTGCGAGTGTCTTGGCGCTGTCGAATTCCTGGTCCCCGACGAGAAGGGTGACGATCTGCACCGTCACCGTGGTGACGGCTTCGAACGGATTGGCGGTTAGATTGGCGCCAAGGCCGGCGGCCATGACGACGATCATGGTTTCACCGATGGCGCGCGAGATCGCCAGCATGAACGAGCCGACGATGCCCGGCAGCGCAGCCGGCAGAATTACGCGCTTGATGGTTTCGGACTTCGTCGCACCGAGGCCGTAGGACCCTTCGCGAAGGCTCTGTGGCACGGCGTTGATCACGTCATCGGACAGCGACGAGACGAACGGGATGATCATGATCCCCATCACCAGGCCGGCGGCCAGCGCGCTTTCCGACGAAATGTCGAGGCCGAACAGCGAGCCTTGGTCGCGCAGGAACGGGGCCACGGTAAGCGCAGCGAAGAACCCGTAAACAACCGTAGGGATGCCGGCGAGGATCTCCAGAACCGGTTTCACCGAGCCGCGCACCTTGCCCGGTGCGTATTCGGCCATATAGATCGCCGACAACAGGCCGATCGGCCCGGCGACGCACATGGCGACGAGAGAAATCAACAGTGTCCCGGCGAATAGCGGGATCGCGCCGAACGCGCCGCTGGCACCGACCTGATCGGACCGGAGCGCCGTTTGCGGGCTCCATTCCAGGCCGAACAGGAATTCCGCCGGCGAAATCTTCTCGAAGAAGCGCCAGGATTCGAAGACCAGGGACATAACAATGCCGACGGTTGTCAGAATTGCGATCACGGAGCACACGACGAGGATCGTCATCATCGCTTTTTCGACCTGATTGCGGGCGCGTAGCGACGGTGCGATCTTGCCGCGCGCAAAGGCGACGGCGGCGATCCCGACGGCGAGAATGACGACGAACTGGGCCAGGATGCTGGTCTGCTTCAGGCTGACGTACTGATCCGCGGCCGCTTGCATGTCCGGCGTGACCTCGCCCGACGTGATGTTGCCCGACGCCAGATTGCGGATGTCGTTCATGATCAGCGACATTTGCGAGGCATCGGTATCGAGAATGTGCTGCGGCAGGCTGCTCTGGACGATGGCCTCGACAATCGGGGTCTGGAACACGGTCCAGACGCCGAGGATCAGCAGCGTCGGGATGCCGCACCACAAGGCAACGAAGTACCCATAGTAGTGCGGACGGGAGTGCAGCTTGCTTGCCGAGCCGCCGGCGGTCGCGAGCGAGCGCGAGCGTCCGAGATAAAAGCCGGCGACGGTGAGGATGATCAGCGCGCCGAGAATGAAAGTGAAGGACATAATCTTTTTACCTGTCGCGCGTTTTTGAAAATTGGGGAATCGAAGCGAATGTTTAAACGAATGGGATGAAGGGGGTCCCCGGCAAATAACCGGGGACCCTTGTTCCTTACATCGAGATGTTGTTGGACATCATCTTGCCGTCTTTCTGGAACTTGGCGCGTTCCGCGTCCGGCATGGGGATCAGGCCCTTGTCGGAGAGGATGCCGCCCGGACCAAAGGTCTTCTCGGCGGTAAAGGCCGAGACGTATTCCTTGATCCCCGGCACTTTGCCGACGTGTGCGCCCTTCACGTAGAAGTAAAGCGGACGCGACACCGGATAGGAGCCGTCGGCGATGGTTTCGAATTCCGGGGCAACGCCGCCGATGAGCGAACCCTGAACCTTGTCGGCGTTCTGGTCGAGGAACGAGAAGCCGAAGACGCCGAAGGCATTCGGGTTGGCTTCCAGCTTACGAACGATCAGGACGTCGTTTTCGCCGGCTTCCACATAGGCGCCGTCTTCACGGACGCCGTGGCAGATGGCCTTGTATTTCTTCTTGTCGGTCTTCTTCATCGCCTTGATTTCTTTGAAGGTCTTGCAACCGCCTTCAAGGGCAAGCTCGGCGAAGGCGTCACGCGTACCGGAGGTCGGCGGCGGGCCGAGCACTTCGATCTTGATCGCCGGCAGGGAGCTGTCGACATCCGACCACTTCATGTTGTCGTTGTCCTTGAGACCGCCTTTACCATCGGGAATGGTCTTGGCGAGGGCGAGGAAAATCTGACGCTTGGTGATCTTCATCTGCGGCGCGGTTTTCGCGTTGGCGAAAACGATACCGTCATAACCGATCTTGATTTCCGTGACATCGGTCACGCCGTTCTTGGCGCATTTCTCGACTTCGGATTTCTTGATCCGGCGAGAAGCGTTCGTGATGTCCGGGTGCTCGACGCCGACGCCGGCGCAGAACAGCTTGAGACCGCCGCCGGAACCGGTGCTTTCGATAACCGGGGTCTTGAACTGGGTGGTTTTACCGAACTGTTCGGCAACGACGGTTGCGAACGGGTAAACGGTCGAGGATCCGACGATGCGGATCTGGTCGCGGGCTTCTGCGGCTGAACCGGCGATAACGAGGCCGGTAACAACGGCGATCCCGAGAAACTTACGATACATGGCTAACTCCTGCCTAAGTGCGTTTCGGAGACATCTCCGTGAGGCGGGT
>Ga0209273_10001163_pt1 | contig 25435 bp, 21 predicted proteins | sample tdAd471_FD_187126 | JGI IMG/M metagenome (GOLD analysis project Ga0209273, IMG submission 187126) | Marine sediment microbial communities from the Atlantic coast under amendment with organic carbon and nitrate - tdAd47.1 (SPAdes)... | ecosystem: Environmental > Aquatic > Marine > Coastal >...
GATGACCATTGGTTTCTGACACCCGAACCGGGCCTTAAGGGTGGCGCCCAAATTGCGGGCTGCACCGTCCTCGACCAAAATCGATGAAACGCTGTTGAAATTATAGGCGATCATATCCGCCACTCCTGACCACTATTTGATTTGTCTTTCCACATTTTTGCGGAGCTTGTCCGTATAAGGCGGCACAATGCCCAACAGGTTGCCGATCGACAGTTTCGGGTGCCTGAGCACCGATTTCTGGTGGCTGAACTCAAGGAAGCCGTCATACCCATGGTAATGACCCATGCCGCTGTTGCCCACACCGCCAAACGGTAGGTTTTCATGCGCCCCATGCCACAGCACGTCGTTTACTGTGACCCCGCCAGAAGTCGTCCGTGTCAGCACCTCGGTTTCCTCGGCCTTGTCCTGGCCGAAATAGTAAAGCGCCAATGGGCGTTCGTGCTCATTGACATAGTCAATCACTTCAGATGTCTTCTGATATGTCCGCACCGGCAGGATTGGGCCGAAGATTTCTTCCTGCATCACTTTCATGTCCTCGGTCGGGTCCAGGATCAGGGCTGACGGCAGCTTGTTTGCCTGGTTTTGGCCTTTGAAGTCCTCATCCGCCGGATTGATGATGCGCACATCCGCGCCCTTGGCCTTGGCGTCCTCGATATAACCTTCCAGCCGCTCGCGGTGCCGCGCACTGATGATGGAAGTATATTGGTCGTTCGCCAGCATGGTTGGATACATGCTGGAGACTTTCTTCGTATAGGTCTCCACAAACGCGTCACAGCGGTCTGCGTCAATATTCAGATAATCTGGCGCGAGGCAAATCTGCCCCGCGTTCATATGCTTGAAGGTTGCGACGCGTTCAGCCACCATGTCGAGGTCCGCACTTTTGCCCACCACTACCGGGCTTTTGCCGCCGAGCTCCAGTGTCACGGGCGTCAGGTTCTCTGATGCGGCCCGCATGATCAGCTTGCCCACAACCGGCGCTCCCGTGAACATCAGATGGTCCCATGGCTGGCTGGCGAAGGCCTGGCTGGTTTGCACAGCCCCCGTTACAACAGCGACTTCCGTTTCATCGAAATTCTGGGCGAACACTTCCTTGAAAAAGGCGGACGTGCGCGGTGTGTGCTCGCTTGGCTTAATGACCACCCGGTTGCCCGCCGCCAGCATTTGCGCAAGCGGCACAAACACCATCGTCAGCGGAAAGTTCCACGGGGTAATCAGCCCCACAACGCCTTTCGGCTGGGGTACGACCTGGGCTTTCGCGCCCAGAAGCCCCAGCGGAAACTGCAGCTTGCGCTTGGAAGGCTTCATCCACTTGTCTACATGCTTGATCGCGTCCTTGAGAGCGCCGGAGCTGGCGGCCACATCGGCAAACAGCGTGGTTTCTGCCGACCGGTTGCCAAAATCCTCCGAAATCAGCCGGATATAGTCGTCCTTATAGTCCATCAGGCACTTAAGTGCACGGCGGAGCCTGTCCTTCCTGACCTCAGCAGTTACAAAGCCTTCAGCCAGATAGCTGTGGCGCTGGGCCCTGAGTGTGACCGCGATATCTTCCGCCGGCGTTTCCTGAAGTGTCATGCCGTCCATCATCTTTCCCCCTTTGAAAAGCCGCCTTTCCCCAAAGGCAATCTATTGCATTAGAGACTAGTTCGGCTTCAGAAGACTTCAAAGGCGAAAACGAAAAAAGCCCGCAATCGCGGGCTTTCAAATTCTTGGGTTAGAGTGTAGCTAAGCAGATCGCAGCAGATGGATTTGAGCACCCATATTTTTCGCTGTAGGCACCTTAACGACAGTTGTGGTCGCCTCTTCCTCTTTTGTGTCACGTACTTCCGTCAGGAAACGCTCCACTTCACGTTTGAGGCTGTCGGCTTCCTCCATCAGGCTTTCTGCATTCGTTTTCAGGTCACTGGACATGGTGCGCGTCTCATAGGCTGCCGTATCTACAATAGAGACACTGGCGCGCACTTGTTCGGTTCCAGCCGAAACTTGCTGGACATTATGCGCAATCTCACCTGTCGCCGCCGCCTGCTGCTGGACGGCCGCAACAACAGATTGGGTCACGTCGTTCATCTGGCCGATAATGTCGCCAATGCGCTCAATTGCGCCGGACGCATCATTTGATACCAGTTGGATCTTTTCAACATATGCCGCAATGTCTTCCGTGGCTTTGCTTGACTGCGCCGCAAGGCTTTTCACTTCAGACGCCACTACGGCAAACCCGCGGCCGGCGTCACCTGCGCGCGCGGCCTCGATGGTCGCATTGAGAGCAAGAAGGTTGGTCTGTTCCGCGATATCGCGGATCATCTTCACCACATTCCCGATCTGGTGTGCGGCATCCGAAAGCCCCGCCACCGTCTCTGTCGTGCGACTGGCTTCCTCAACTGCACTCTGCGCCACCTTGGCATTTTCATCGAGCTCATTGCTGACAGACCGGAAAGAAACTGAAAGCTCTTCCGTGGCCCCCGCCACAGCCTGCACATTCTGGGACGCCTCATCCGTGGCACGCTGGGTTGCGTTCACTTCCGACGCTGTGCGCTCAGTATTGCTGACCAGCCTGCTGGCAGCACCCGCCATATTGCGCGACGCACCGGCAACTGATTCCACGATGCGCATCACACCGGCCTCAAAAGCGTCTGCCATTTGCAGACGTTGCTGCTGGCGCGCTTCACGGCGTTCTTCCCGCGCGCGTTCTTCGGCCTTCTGATGCTCCTCAAGGCGGCGAGCATCTTCAACCTCCTGCAGGCGGCGGGCCTCGGCCTCGCGCCGCTCAACCTCGTGCTTTTCCTCAGCAAGACGCTCAAGCTCAAATGTCTTGTCTTTGAACACACCGGCAGCTTCCGCCATGCGGCCCAGTTCGTCACCCCGGTCCCGACCAGGGATTTCAACCGTCTTGTCGCCAGCCGCAAGTTTGGCAATCGCGTCCGTGATGCGGCCAAGCGGGCGCGCAACCGAAAAGCCGATATACCAGGCCATGATGGCTGCGATGACCGCACCAACGACCAACCCGATAAAGCTTTGCTCAGTTGCTTTGTCGACAGCCGCGATCATATCAGTCAGGGCATACCCTTGCTCTTCCCGGGCCGTCAATTTGGCTTTTGCGGTAATGTTGGCAATGGCGGTCGCAGCAGCTTCCAACTGGGTCATGGTGTCTTGCAGCGATGTCGCTGCCGCATGTTTTGCCCGCAGGCTCTGACGGATCACGTCGCTGTCCCGCCGGGCATAGATCAGCACCCGCATCTCGCGGCGAGGCGTGCCCTTAAGGGCCACCTGCGCTGTCCTGATGAGGCCGTCGAGTTCCTCACCCACTGAAATCGCCTCTTCAAAGTCTGGCAGCCGGCCAGACGCCACATAGGCGATGCTCGCCTGATTGTAGCGCGCCACCAACGAGCCGAACTGCGGTGCCAGGGCGGCGGCTTCACCACCCTTTAGTTTCAGGAATTCCACAAGTGTGGCGGCTGAGCTTTCCAGCTTGCCGATCCCAATGGCAACCACCTGAAGGGCATCTTCTTCATTGCCCAGGCGGTTTTCAACAGCTGTGAAAACAGTGTCAAAATCGTGGGAAGCAGTTTCAAGGGCCTGGGCAGTCTCCGCCGCCCCCGTTTGCGCCAGTATCTCCGCCACCTTCACACGCGTAGCATCTGCCCGCGCCTGTGCTTCGGTCAAGCGCAGCTTGTCTTCATCGCGCCCGGAAAAGGCGAATGTCCGCAAGGCACTCGTTTGCGCGGCAATGTCGGAAGCATAGTCATTCACATGACGCACAATGTCCGTCTTATCGGCAATTGCCTGAGAAGCGCCATCAAGGCCACGAAGCCCCGACGACGATATGCGGTTTGCTGCTGCAAGCGTGACAATGACAGCCGCAAAGCCCAGAAGAATCCTAAAGCGGACAGAAATGCGCATGATATAACCCCTCACTAAGCGGTGCCACCATGCGTGCAGCCCCGCAGTAAATTTCGTGCGGGGAGCAACCTAATTTTTGACTGTGACAGAGATATTTCAGGCGCGTGACAGTTCGGTCAAAAGTCTGCTCAAGCTGTCACAAAAGTGAAATGTCAGGGATAAAGCTCTGCTAGGCGCCAATCGCCTGCAGCCTCATCACGGGTGTAGGTAACACGCTCGTGCAGGCGGAATTTCCGGTCACGCCAGAACTCGAAATAACGCGGCTTCAGGCGAAAGCCGGACCAATGATCTGGCCGCGGCACCTCGCCAGCGCCAAACTTGGCAGTATATTTCGCGATCGCACCTTCAAATTCGAAGCGGCCTTCCATTTCGCGAGACTGCTGGGAAGCCCAGGCGCCAATACGGCTGGCGCGCGGGCGTGACGCAAAATAGGCGTCCGCTTCCTCAAGGGTAACAGGCTCTACAGCCCCCTCAACGCGTATCTGGCGGCGCAGCGTTTTCCAGTGAAACAAAAGTGCCGCGTTCGGATTGGCTGCCAGTTCCCCGCCTTTACGGCTTTCAAGGTTGGTATAGAAAACAAGGCCGTCAGCATCACACCCCTTCAGAAGCACCATGCGCACGCTTGGCATCCCGTCTGGTGTGGCTGTCGCAAGCGCCATAGCCGTTGGATCGTTTGGCTCACTCTCTGTTGCCTCGGCAATCCAGGCATTGACCTGATCAAAGGGTGTTTCAAAGGCCGCGCGCTTGTCAGACACTGTCATAAATCCTTGTCATAAAATCTTTTTCGTCACTTAGTTGGCGCATTCTGCTATATCAAAACTAAGCATCTATAAACGCAAGAATATTGCACGCCGTGCCCTGCCCCTTATATGATAGCAAGACACGTGATTCAGTATCTGTTTTTTGGGTTTGATACAATCCTATGAGCGACCTTTATGATATTTTGGGCCTAAACCGCGACGCCAGCCAGGATGACGTCAAGAAGGCCTATCGTTCCTTGGCAAAAAAATACCATCCGGACGCCAACAAGGATAATCCCAAGATTGTCGACCGCTTCAAGGAAGTTTCCGCGGCCTATTCGATCCTGGGGAACGAGCAGCAGCGCGCCCGCTATGACCGTGGCGAGATTGACGAAACCGGCGCGGAGAAACGCACCTACTCCAACCCGTTTGGTTTTGGAAGCGGCGGAAAGCGCCGTGCCTCAGCAAGCTTTGACGATTTCGATCTTGATGAAGCCCAGGACATCTTCACGGAATTTTTCCGCTCCTCAAGCAGGCGCAAAGGGCCTTCGCGCGGCGATAGCCCGTTTGAGCAGTCTGGCCGGAAGCGCGGGCTGGACCTCAGCTACAAGATCACCATCGGGTTTGACGAGTCGATCAACGGCAGCACACGCAGGCTAACGCTCAACGACGGTCGGAACGTGGACATCAAAATCCCACCTGGCATCAAGGACGGCCAGGTGATCCGGCTTTCCGGCCAGGGCGGCCCCGGCTTCGGCAAGGGCCCGAAGGGCGACGCCATGGTGGAAATCCGAGTGGCGCCCCACCCCTATTTCACCCGCAAGGACCTGGATATCCATCTGGAACTGCCTATCTCGCTTGATGAGGCGGTACTTGGCGGCGACATTGAGGTACCTACACCAAAAGGGCGCCTGACAGTCCGCATCCCCAAAAACAGCTCCACCGGCAAGCGCCTGCGCCTCAAGGGCAAGGGTGTCAAACGCGGTGATGAGGTGGGCAACATGTATGTCAATTTGAAGCTGATGCTGCCAACAGACCGCGACGCCGAGCTTGAAAGGCTGATGAAGCAATGGTCCGGCGGCAATGGCGCAGAACTGCGCAAAAAAGCGGGGCTAAGCTGACCGGATGAACCCGATCGAACGCCATAAACGGGCCTGGAAGCGCACCTTCATCTATTTCTTCGACAATGACGGCATGGCGGCTGCGGGCAATATGGCCTTCCTGACCATGCTTTCGCTGTTCCCGTTCATCATCTTCCTTGTGGCCGTTTCCGGCTTTATGGGCCAAACGGCAAGCGGCGTCGAGGCGGTAAACTATCTCCTCAACGATGTTTTGCCGCCAGAAGTATCAAAGGTGGTCAAAGGGCCAATCGATGGCATCGTCAAAAATACCGGTGCCGAAATCCTGACCGGATCGATCCTTCTGGCCATCTGGACAGCCGGCAACGGCGTTGAAGCAGCGCGCGAGATATTGATCAAGGCTTTCGGCAAGGAATATGCCCGTGCTGTCTGGATCAGGCGGCTTGAAAGCCTTGGCGTTGTTGTGTTCGGCGCCATCGCAATCGTCACCGCCATGTCGATCATGGTGCTGGGGCCCGCGGTCCTGAAGGCGGTCACCAGCCTGTTTCCCGACATCGTATCGGAAGGCATCAACACCGCCTGGGGATACCTGAGCCTGCTGGTAAGCCCCTCCATTCTGACCCTGGGCATCTATATGATGTACCTTGCCCTGACCCCAAGGAAGATCAAGCACACCGCCCGCCTGCCCGGCACGCTCCTGAGCGTTGTGGTGTTGATCGCCACAGCCAAGGGGCTTTCGGTCTATCTCAAGTACGCAGGAAACTATGATGTCACCTACGGCAGCCTCGCCGGCGTGGTGGTGATGCAGCTATTCTGTTTCCTTGTCAGCCTTGGGTTTGTGCTGGGGGCGGAACTCAACGCAGCCTATACGTTCGGGGATGCCAGCCGGGCAAAAGCCAAGGCGCGGGTAGAACGGCGCGCCCAGGAAGAAGCTGCAGAGACAGCATCAAAACCAGATGAAAGGAAAGAAGGCGCGGAAGCGCCGGAATCCGAAGCCTAATCAGTTTCGGCCAAAACAATTGACCATCCGGGCGCTTCGTGTAGGATGCGCCGAATTCTCGGCCTAACAGATATAAAAAGGGGGCGAATATGACCAAATTGATGGAAGGAAAACGCGGGCTGATCATGGGCGTCGCAAACGACCGCTCGATGGCCTGGGGCATTGCCAAAGCTTGCGCAGAGCAAGGCGCAGAGGTTGCCTTTTCATACCAAGGCGAAGCGCTTGAAAAGCGCGTGCGTCCGCTCGCGGAATCCATCGGTTCCGATTTCCTGGTTCAGTGTGACGTCTCCGACGCCGCCTCGATCGACGCCATGGCCGAGAAATTGGCCGAAAAGTGGGACAGCATCGACTTCTTCGTGCACGCCATTGGCTATTCGGACAAGTCTGAACTACGCGGTCGCTATATTGACACCACGCTCGATAACTTCCTGATGACCATGAATATCTCGGCCTACAGCTTCGTGGCCGTGGGCCAACGTCTGGAAAAGATGATGACGAACGGCGGCAGCATGCTGACGCTCAGCTACTATGGCTCTGAAAAGGTTGTGCCCCACTATAACGTGATGGGTGTCGCGAAAGCCGCGCTTGAGTGCTCCACCCGCTATATGGCGCGCGACCTGGGCGAAAAAGGCATCCGCGTGAACACCATCTCTGCGGGCCCGATGAAGACGCTTGCGGCGTCTGGCGTTGGCGACTTCCGCATGCTGCTGAAATACAATGAGCAGAACGCACCACTGCGCCGCAACATCACGCTTGATGACGTGGCAGGCGCGGGCCTTTATCTGCTGTCTGATCTGTCATCGGGCGTCACCGGCGAAACCCACCATGTGGACAGCGGTTTCTCTACCACCTGTATGCCGACAGATGATGAAGCGATGAAAATCCTCATCAACTCCATGGATTAGAATAAACCTTAAGAAAGCCTTGTAAGCTTATGTCTTATAATACATTTGGCAGACTTTTCCGTTTCACCACCTGGGGCGAAAGCCACGGTCCGGCGCTGGGCGCCACCGTTGATGGCGTGCCGCCCCTCTTGGAGATCACGGAAGAGGAAATCCAGGTGTTTCTGGACAAACGCAAGCCGGGCCAGAGCAAATACACAACCCAGCGCCGGGAACCCGACGCTGTGAAAATCCTGTCTGGGGTGTTTAAGGGCAAGACCACGGGCACCCCTGTGCAGCTGATGATCGAGAACACCGATCAGCGCAGCAAGGATTATGGCGATATTGCCGAGCGCGTCCGCCCCGGCCACGCCGATTTCACCTATATGGAAAAATACGGCATCCGCGACTATCGCGGAGGCGGACGGTCCAGTGCGCGCGAAACCGCAGCACGCGTGGCCGCAGGCGCCATCGCCCGCAAAGTATTGGGTGACGGCATCACCATCCGTGCTTCCATGGTGCAGATGGGATCGCACAAGATTGACCGCAGCCGGTTCGACTGGGCTGAAGTGGACCGCAACCCCTTCTTTTGCGCGGACGCTGAAACGGCTCAGGCCTGGGCGACAGAGCTTGATGCCATAAGGAAGGCTGGCAGCAGCATCGGTGCCGTGATCGAAGTTGTTGCCGAAGGCGTTCCCGCCGGTTGGGGTGCACCCATCTACGCCAAGCTGGACGCTGATCTGGCGACCGCGCTGATGAGCATCAATGCCGCCAAGGGCGTAGAAATTGGCGCGGGCATGGAAGCAGCAACCCTTACGGGCGAAGAGAATGCCGATGAAATGGTGCCCGGCGCAAACGGTGGGCCCCAGTTCATGTCCAATAACGCGGGCGGTATTTTGGGCGGCATCTCGACCGGCCAGCCCATCGTGGCCCGCTTTGCCGTTAAGCCAACCAGCTCTATCCTCACGCCGCGCAAAAGCGTAAACACGCGTGGCGAGGCCGTTGACGTGGTTACCAAGGGCCGTCATGACCCTTGCGTGGGCATCCGCGCCGTGCCAATCGCCGAAGCCATGATGGCCATTGTGCTGGCCGACCATATGATGATGCACCGCGCCCAGTGTGGTTAATGGTCGGTCTCAGTTGAGATATCCCTCGACAGTTGAGTGAAGTCTAGCCTTGAACTGGTAGAGATCAGAAACCTCTGAAATCGGAAGCACTTCTTCCCCCTCTGAACCAAATAGCGTTATCTTTTTGTTTGCAGTATTGAAGTGCAAGCGCACAATGGGCTTACGATTATTGTCGTCGAAAAGAATTGCACAGTAACTCTTAGCGTCTCGAAGATAGACGCGAGAGGGGTCAGTTTTTTCAGCTACAATAGCTTGAATAATTCTATGCCCCAAAATTTCTTCTTCAGTAGTCTCAATATCAGTCGGCTCCGCAGGCTTTTCGACAACCTCGTCTTGATCATTGCTGTCATCGTCCAAAACATGTTTGAAGCGCTGCCTCATTTTGTCTCGAATTACTTGTTCTATCGCCCTTTTCGTTAGCCCCTGAAACATCGACAATACTTGTTGCGTCATTTTACCTTGGAACACCTGCTTACCTACAAACCTGACAAAGTCCTCATCCGGCGCGTCAAATTGTTCTTTCAGGTATGCACGCAACAAGTTCAAATTTTTAAGGCCAGAGGCAGTATTAAGAATGGCCTCGACGTTAAACTTCTCTTTACTAAATCGGGCAAGTTCATTCAGTGCTTGATCATCAAAGTCATGAATATTGAATGTCAAAAATGGACGTTCATCCATCCGGTTTTCTCTGTCGAGGTCCGCAAAAAAACGATACTCAATCCCGTTTGTTAGTATGGAAAACCTAGCATCTGTGGCACTAAAATACCTAAAGAGCTGTGATGCATGGTTATTATTTAGCTCGGTATTGCAAGGCTTACATTCTACCAAAATCGAAGGTCGCCCATTTTCCATGATAGCATAGTCAACCTTCTCCCCCTTCTTTGTTCCCACATCTGCAGTGAACTCAGGGTTCACTTCAAGGGGGTTAAACACATCATATCCAAGTGCAGACAAAAATGGCATCACCAGCGCATTTTTTGTGCCTTCTTCAGTGGAGACTAAATCCTTTTGCGCATTATGCTTTCCAGCAAGCCCTTTAATCGCTTCTTCCAACACACCATCCTCCTTGGTAGCACCTTTGCTCGCAAAAGAAGAGAGCATGTGACTAAAGATTGCGTCAACAAAAATGTAATCATGACGTGAATGATAATTTATTACAGATTGCATCTGAGATTGAAAACACCCTCACGCACTCCCAGTGTGGCTAGTGGGCGGTTGGTGGGCTTAGCCTCTCAGTCGTCCTCGTCATCACTTTCCCCACCATTCCTTATTTCTACTCCCTCTTCCACGGGTGGCGTGGCTGGCATACCGTTTTCCATTTGGGCGGCATGGAAATGATGGCTGATGCGCCAAGCGTGGTAAGAAACCCGCTGCAGCCAGCGAACCGCATCCAGCCGCATCAGAAGCCCCACCTCGCCCATCTGCTTGCGCGTGGCGGCCATTACCGTGCTTTCACGATATTTATGCCGCTGCAGCCGCATAAAGCTGCGAACGCGGTCAAAATAGATATCGGGGCGGCCGCCTTCTTCGTGTGCCAGATAGGTATCAAGGCTGTGGGCCAGGACGGCCCTCAGGCGCTCAAGCCGCCTGTCGGACGACAGGGCATCGACCCGCTCAATCTGCATGCAGCGGTGATGCAGGCGCCTGAGGTGGTCAAGAATATGCAGCGTGTTGCTTTCGCGCGCGCTCACCACCCCGTCCCCCTGGCTGGGCGGGATATTTTCAACGAATTCTTCAGCCGCCGTGATACCGCGTTCGATCTCAACCAGCGGCCAAGTGCGGTCCACATGTCGTCGCGCCGGGTCTAGCTGGTCCCGCAGGAGCGCGAAAAGCGCGTCTGTCAGCTGCTGTGACACGGCAAGCCCGGCAATGCTGGCGGCCCCCGGTTCGCTGTAGAGCGCTGTGTCCAGGCCGCGCTCGAACGGGGCCTTGCGCTCCGGCATCAGGCGACCGATAGCCCGGGCGAAATAGCGAATGAAAGGCAACACAATGATCACGCCGATCACATTCATCGCCGTGTGGAAGCCAACAACGGCGACTTGGGCGTTACCAGCCGCGCCGCCACCAAGCCAGGCGTCTACAATGGCCGTATAATAGCCCAGGGTACAGAAAGCCATGGTGCCGGCAAACAGGTTATAAGCCACATGGGCAAATGCCGTCTGCCGCATGGAGACTGAGCCCCCGATGGTGGCCAGCATCGCCGTGAAGGTGGTGCCCACGTCCATCCCGATGACCATGGCCGCCGCCTGCGGGAAATTCACCGAGCCGACCGAAAGCGCCACCAATGTGGCCGCGATACCGGCGCTGGATGACTGGGTGATGATGGTGATGCCAATGCCGATAAGGACCAGCTGGAACCGGCCCCAGAGCGTATCGGTTGGGAAATTCTCGGGCGTTACCAAACCTTCAAACGCGCCCATGCCGTTCTGCATCGTCTCAATCCCGATGAACAGCAGGCTGAAGCCCGCCAGCGCCCAGCCAATGTCCCGAACCTTGCCATTGCCGAAAAGGCGCATCAAGACGCCGAGAAGCACAAGCGGCATCACCATCAGCCCCAATTGGAGCTTGAAACCGATAAGGGCGACAAGCCAGCCGGTGATGGTGGTGCCTATATTGGCGCCCAGAATGATCCCCAGCGCCTGGGTAAAGGTGATGATGCCCGCGCCAACAAAGCCAACCGCTGTGACTGTTGTCGCGCTGGATGACTGGATGATGGCCGTTGTGATCGCCCCTGTGGCCACGCCCGACAAAGGTGTGGTGGTATAACGCGCCAGCGCCTGCCTAAGCGCCTTGCCCGCCAGTGCGCGCAAACCGTCCGTCAGCACGATCATGCCGAACAGAAACAGGCCAACGCCTCCAAGGGCGACAAGAATATGCAGTATCATAAGCTCTCATGCCGTCAGGTTCGCCCAAGTGTCTCTGATAATGGTCAATTTTGGCAATAGTCAATTTTCTGAACCGGCCTGTATGCGGCGAATTCGGACTCCAATCACTACTGGCGCCTGCTTCCCTGTTCAGGTAAGCTCCCGGCCAAATGGGGGAGACACTGATGATGAAATCGATAAAATATCTGCTGGCCGTAGTAGTGCTTGGACTGGCGCTTGTGGTCTATATCTCCTGGACACCGGATATACCGCACGAGGAGCTGGCGGAGAAATACGCCACTGGCGCCTCTGATTTCATCGACCTCCCCTCTGGCGCCCGCGCCCACTTCCGCATGCAGGGCAACGCGGAAGGCCGCGCTATCCTTTTGCTACATGGCTCAAATTCGTCGCTTCACACGTGGGAAGGCTGGGTGGATGCGCTTGAGACAGACTATTTTGTCGTCACCGTTGACCTGCCCGGCCACGGCCTGACGGGTGCCACTCCGGCGGATGATTACACCTATGGCGGGATGGTGGCTTTTGTGGATGAGTTCGCCACAGCCTTGAACCTCAAGAGTTTTGTCCTTGGCGGCAATTCAATGGGCGGCGGCGTGACGCTCGCGTACGCGATCGAACACGGCGATAAACTCAGCGGCATCGTTTTGGTGGATGCCGCCGGCGTCAACCCGCCGGAAAACACCAGAATCCCAGTGAAACGCCCTAAGGCCTTCGAATTGGCCGGCCATTGGTACAGCGACTGGATTTTGGAGAACATCACCCCGCGCAGCATCGTTGAGGAAGGCCTGAAGACCTCGATTGTTGATCACTCCCTGATCAACGACACGATGGTGGACCGCTATTGGGAGCTGGCGCGGCACCCGGGCAACCGCCGCGCGACGGGCCTTCGCTTCGCCTGGTACCGCGACGCGGGCCGGCAGGACCTTGAAGTGGCGCGGATCAAGGTGCCAACGCTCATCCTGTGGGGCGAAGAGGACAGCCTTATCCCGCTGGAGGTTGGGCAAATACTGGCCGAACGGATCGGCGGAGCCCGGCTTGTCACCTTCCCTAACATCGGCCATATCCCGATGGAGGAAATCCCGGCAATCTCCGCCACGGCAGTCAGAAACTTTGTCGCGTCGCTCGACGGCAGCTAACTGTCCAGAAGCTCTTTGCCTTCGCCGCCAAAGCGGGTGGCGAAATAGCCGCAAACAAGGCCAACACCAACCCCTTCCAGAACCATCCACCATGGCGATGGCGCGGATGGACCGAAATAGTCTGTCATCATGGCCGCGAAACGGTCATACGTGAACAGTAGCAGCACGAAATTCATCCAGCCCCCCATGACGCCCGAGCGAAACCACCATGGCATAGGCATTTTCAGCACGGGGTGATAGGTCATCACGCCAAACATGCCAACAATGGCCCCCAGCGTCCCGTACCATAACAGGATTCCGAAGCGGACCATCATGCCCTCATTTGGGCTCATGATCGGAATGATGAAAAAGCCGATAAGGCCGAACACAAACCCAACGGTTTTGGCGATGGCAACACGGCGTATCAGAGATGGTTTTTCAAACATGGCATCCCCCTTTCGTTAGGAAGATACTATCAGTTTCCGTTGCGGACGTACATTGACTGAGGTCAATCCCCGCCTGCAAGGCTACCATGTTTGCGAGAACACCAGGTCAAAGGAACATTCCTTCAACAAAATGCATCAATTTATTTTCTTGAGAAAACACCCACAAGCTCCATATGGGGTGACCATAGGAACTGGTCCACAGGCTGGACGCTCTCGAGCTCATAGCCGCCATCGGCCAGCATGCGGGCATCGCGGCTGAAAGTATTGGGATTGCAGGACACCGCCACAATGCGCGACACAGCCGACTTCGCAAGCTCTTCCACCTGATCTTTCGCCCCTGCCCGCGGTGGATCGAAGACAACCGCTTCAAACATCTCAAGTTCCTTGGTTGAGAGCGGCCTTCTGAACAGGTCCCGGTGCTTGACCACAATCTGCTTGAAGCCGGTCGCCACGTTGGCGGCCGCCTGCATGGCATCCAGTGCGTTCTTTGCGCCTTCGGCGGCCAGCACCTGATGGTCTTTCGCCAAAGGGAAGGTGAAGGTGCCGATGCCTGAGAACAGGTCCGCCACCCGGCCATAGCCTGCACAAGCATCAACCACAGCCTTCACCAGTGCAGCTTCGCCCTCGTCCGACGCCTGGATAAAGGCAGCCGGCGGCAGCGGCACACGCGCGCCGGCAAAGTCCATCACAGCCTCGCGCCGGATCGCAACTGGGTCCAGAAAGCCCTGGTCCTGCCAGTGAACGGCGGCGATATCATGGGTGTTGGCGAAATCAACCAGGGCCTCACGATCAGCCAGATCAAGGGGCTTTGCCGCATCGATAAGCATATCAACGCCAGAGGCCGTGACCGTCATATGCACAGTTGCTGCCATGCGCTGCGGCAGAATTGCGGCAAGGAGATCTCGCAGCGGACCAAACAGGCGCGTCAGCTCAGGCCTGGCGATGGGGCATTCCTTCACGTCCACAATCTGGTGACTCTGGCGTTCGTTAAAGCCCAGCACCACTCCTGAAGCCACCCTGAGCGCCTTCAGAGCCATCCGGCGACGGCTTTCAGCCGGTGTGATGATCGGGTCTTTCACAAGGCTTGCGTCAAAACCATGGTGGGCCAGCGCCATTGCTGTGCGGTGCTTGACCCAGGCGGTATAAGCATCCTGCTTCAGGAATTGCAGTTGGCAGCCCCCGCAGGTGCCAAAATGCTGGCATACGGGCGCTGTGCGATCAGCGCTCTCTTTTGTGATCTCGACAAGGTCAGCGTAGATGCCGTTCCGGCGCACGTCCTTTGCCGCCACCCGCGCTACATCGCCCGGCACTGTACCCGGCACGAAGACAGGCGTACCGTCCCGTTCGCCCACACCGTCGCCCTGCGCACCCAGCGCGGTAATCTCTACGTCAAAGATTTCTGCTTTTGCCATCAGGCCTTCTCGCCATACAGGAGGAATTCAATATTGCCTTCAGGGCCCTTGATTGGGCTTTCCGTCAGGCCACAGGCTGTCCAGCCGTCCATATCGTCATTCAGCCAGGCCCGCATTTCTTCGCACACGGCCTTATGGAGCTCAGGATCGCGCACCACACCGCCCTTGCCGACATTCTCGCGCCCAACTTCGAACTGCGGCTTTATGAGCGCAATAAGCCGTCCGCCGGGCTTCACCAGCGCCATGGCGGACGGCAGCACAGTCTTCAGCGAGATAAAGCTGGCGTCGCACACCACGATATCGATGGGATCGGGGATAGCCTCATTGTCCAGGTAACGGGCGTTGGTCTTTTCCATAACCACAACCCTGTCGTCGTTCCTGAGCTTCCAGGCAAGTTGGCCGTGGCCAACATCAACGGCGTAAACCTTTTTGGCGCCACCCTGCAGCAACACATCGGTAAAGCCACCCGTGGATGCGCCTACGTCAATGGCGATCAATCCCGTAGGGTCCACATCAAATTCTTTAAGGCCCTTTTCCAGTTTCAAGCCGCCACGGCTGACCCAGTCATGCTCCTTGCCGCGCACTTCGATGGGCTGATCTTCCTTGATCTGCTGGCCTGCCTTCAAAATCTTGGTTTCGCCGGAGAAAACAACGCCCGCCATAATCAGTGCTTGCGCCTTGGCCCGGCTTTCAACCAGTCCGCGGTCCACCAGCGCCACGTCTGCCCTGATTTTTCCCGCCACAGGTAGCCTCCCCTGGCCCTAAGGCTTCTGCGCCGCTGCGCTGTCACCGATGGCCTGGCCGTAATCATTGTGGCCGAGTGCTTTCAGGATGGTCGCCACGATGCCGGACGCGTTGAGGCCTGCATCCTCATACATTTTTTCCGGCTTGTCGTGATCCTGGAAGGTGTCCGGCAGCTTCATCGCGCGTACTTTAAGGTTCCCACCGTCAAGGATGCCCTCTTCCGCCAGAAAATCCATCACATGGGCACCAAAACCGCCAATGGCGTTTTCTTCCAAAGTGATCAGCACGTCATGGGTTGCCGCCAGATCACGGATCAGATGATCATCCACAGGCTTGGCAAAGCGGGCATCGGCCACCGTTGTGGAAAGCCCACGGCTTTCAAGGTCCTCCGCTGCCTTCAGGGCTTCGCCAAGGCGGGCCCCCAGCGACAGGATCGCAACCTTGCTGCCCTTCTTCACAATCCGGCCCTTGCCAATCTCCAGCACCTTGCCCTCGCTCGGCAGCTCAACGCCCAAGCCTTCACCGCGCGGATAGCGCACGGCAGATGGCCGGTCATCAATCGAGGCGGCTGTTGCCACCATATGCATCAGCTCAGCCTCATCGGCCGCGGCCATCACCACCATGTTCGGCAGGCTGGCAAGGTATGTCACATCAAAGCTGCCCGCGTGGGTTGGCCCATCCGCGCCCACAAGGCCCGCGCGGTCAATCGCGAAGCGAACTGGAAGCTTTTGCACCGCAACGTCATGAACAATCTGGTCATAGGCGCGTTGCAGGAAGGTGGAATAGATGGCCACGAATGGCTTATAGCCCTCAGTCGCAAGGCCTGCTGCGAACGTAACAGCATGCTGTTCGGCAATCCCCACATCGAACGTGCGGTCCGGGAAACGGTCGCCATATTTGTTGAGGCCTGTACCAGACGGCATTGCCGCCGTGATGGCGCAGATCTTGTCGTCTTTTTCAGATTCCTTGATCAGCGCATCGGCAAAAACATTGGTGTATGTTGGTGCCTTGGGCGTGGACTTCTTGCGTTCGCCGGTCACCACGTCAAACTGCGGCACGGCGTGATATTTTTCCTGGTTCGGCTCTTCGAATGGGTGGCCACGACCTTTCTCGGTTACGACATGCACCAGGATCGGGCCGTCGATCGCGTCGCGCACGTTCTCTAACACCGGCAGTAGATGTTCCATATTATGGCCGTCGATCGGGCCAACATAATAGAAGCCAAGCTCGTCAAACAGCGTACCGCCGCCCGCGGCCATGCCGCGCGCATATTCTTCCGCCTGACGCGCCCTGTCGGCGAGCGGTTTTGGCAGCATCTCGATGATCTTCTTGCCAAAGCCCCTCAGGCTCAGGAAAGTATGTGAGCTGACTATTTTGGCCAGATAGGCGGAAAGGCCGCCCACAGCAGGCGCGATCGACATATCGTTGTCATTAAGGATCACCACCAACCGGTTGCCCGCTTGCTCGGCGTTATTCATGGCTTCATAGGCCATGCCGGCGCTCATGGCGCCGTCACCGATAACGGCAATAGCCTTGCCCGGCTTGTCCGCCATCTTGTTGGCGACAGCCATGCCAAGCGCCGCACTGATAGAGGTGGACGAGTGCCCCGCGCCAAACGGATCATAATCGCTTTCGCCACGCTTGGTGAAAGGCGAAAGCCCCCCGCCCTGGCGGATCGTGCGGATACGGTCACGCCGACCGGTCAGAATTTTGTGTGGATAGGCTTGGTGCCCAACGTCCCAGATCAGTCGGTCGTCCGGCGTGTTGAACACATAGTGCAGCGCCACTGTAAGCTCTACAACACCGAGCCCCGCGCCGAAGTGGCCACCAGTGACCGAAACTGCGCTGATCATCTCGTCACGTAGTTCGTCTGCGAGTTGTTGTAGCTTGTCTTTGGGCAGCTTGCGCAAATCCACCGGGGTCTGCACTTGATCCAGCAAAGGCGTTTCAGGGCGTACGCTCAACTTCTTATCCTTCTCAGCCTCCTGGGCAATATGCCCATGTGGCACAGGCCTGTCTGCGCAGGCTTGGTTCGCATCAGCCAAAAGGCCTCAAACGTTGCGATTTATAACAAAATGCGCGGCGGCGCGCAAAAGCGATGCTTTATCGTCGAATTGCGCCAAATGTTCAATAGCCTGGTCGGCCAAAATCTGGGCCTGCTTACGGGCGCGGTCAACCCCCATCAGGCCAACAAGTGTGGCTTTACCTGCGTCTTCATCCTTGCCTGTGGCTTTTCCGACCTCTTCAGCTGTACCTTCTACATCGAGAAGATCATCAGCAATCTGGAACGCCAACCCAAGATCGCGCGCATAGCCATGCAGGGAGGCGCGGGCCTGCTTGCCAGCGTGCCCCATGATGGCACCCGCCTCTGCAGAAAAGCATATCAAAGCGCCGGTTTTCATTTGCTGAAGGCGCTGCACATCCAATTCATCAAGGTCAAGGTCCGGTGCCTGAAGATCGATCATCTGGCCACCAACCATCCCGCGATGCCCAGAGGCATGGGCCAGATGCTTGACCAGCTCCAGTCTGACATATGGATCCGAATGAGTTTCTTCGCTCGACAGAATCTCAAACGCCACACTCATGAGGGCATCGCCCGCCAGAATGGCCGTTGCTTCATCGAATTGCTTGTGAACCGTTGGCTTGCCACGTCGCAGGTCGTCATCATCCATGGCAGGCAGATCGTCATGAATCAGGGAATAGCAGTGCACACATTCAATGGCCGCGGCAACCCGGAGCGCCTGTGGCTTATCGACGCCGAAAAGCTCTGCTCCTGCAAGAACGAGAAACGGCCGAAGTCGCTTACCCCCTGAAAATACGGAATAGCGCATGGCTTCCACCACACGGTCTTCAGGCCCGCCATTGAGGGCCAAGATAGGGTCCAACACTCGCTCAATCGCCGTCGACGTAGCGGCAAGCGCTTCATTAAGAGGTCCGTTATCTTCCACGTGCGCTCGCCTATTCGACTTCGAAAGTCTGGGTGCCGGCTGCAGCGCCGCTATCATCCAGCGTGATCTTTTCGATCTTTGTCTGAGCATCTTTCAGCTTGGCCTCGCAGTGCGCCTTCAGCTGCGTCCCGCGCGTGTAGAGGTCGATGGACTGTTCAAGAGATGCGTTTCCAGATTCAAGCTTGGCTACAATCTGCTCCAGGGACGCCATGGCCTCCTCGAAGGAGAGAGCGCTTAAATCTTTGGTATCTTTGCCTGTTTCGTTCATTTTACGGAACCTTCAGCCCTTAGGTTTGCCTGTGTGTCTGAAATCTGAGGCAGTTATAGGATGCTGTATCCGGAGACGCAAAGGTTATTGATGCGAACCACTCTTATTTTTGGGTCAGAAATGGCAGAATTCTGTCAATAGATGTCTGAAAGATCCCTGAGCGCTACGCCCGGTAAAGTCTTTGTCTGCGCCACGACCTCAACCGCATCAAAAGCCCCACAGGCCATGAAGCGGTTTACATCGCCGTCGAAAGAACGGGTTACAAGCGACATGGCCTCCAACAAATGCAGGTGGGCCAGCGCTTCGCCAAGAGCCATGTAGAAATCCATGCCCGTAAGCTTCCGCCGGAACAGTGAGGGAAAGGTTTCCACTGGCGTCCGCTCTTCACTACACCAATCATGCAGGGATTTCAGCTTGTTCACATGGCTGTTCACCAGCGCTGCGAGGCGGGTATCCAGCCCTTTGAAAACACGGCCATGACTTGGCAACACCAGAGGATCACCCGGAATTTCCTTCATGCGTTCAAGCGACGCAATCCAGTGCGCGAGCGGATTGGAATGCGGCTCACGCGCATGAACAGACACATTGGAGGTAATATTCGGCAGCACCTGATCGCCTGAGATAAAGAGCGGCTCGTCAAGGCAGGAAAGGCAGGCATGCTCGGGCGAATGGCCTCGACCGATCACAACTCGCCAACGCCTGCCGCCCAGCATCACTTCACTACCGTCCTCAATGCGGACAAATTGGGAAGGCAACTGGTGCACGCCCCTGCGGTAGTTATCAAAGCGCGCGCCCCGCATCATCGGTTCAAACTGTTTGTCCACACCGGATTTGAGCATGAACTCTATTTCATGCTCCGGCACTTCCTTGGTGCCGCCCATCCAGAGGTGAGCGGCAGTCATATATTCAAGGGCGGTCATGGTAAGCGTGGCGCCATAGCGTTCCGCGAGCCAGCCCGCGAGACCGATATGGTCCGGGTGCAAGTGCGTGCCGATAACACGCGCGACAGGCTTGCCGCCAAGGAAACTCTTTTCAAGCGCCTCCCAGGCCACGATGCCGCGCTTACCCATAGAGCCCGTATCGACGACAGACCAACTGTCGCCTTCATCAAACAGATAGACGTTGATATGATCCAGCGACCAAGGAAGCGGCATACGCGCCCAATAGACGCCTTCGGCCACAGGAATGACCTTGCCATCCGTGGGCACCAGCTCGGCATGCGGGTATAGCAGGCCGTCGTCCTCGACAACTCCGCCCCGATGATCTGCCACCGAAGCCTGTGACAGCGCCTTCGCCTCGCTTTTGCCTGCGCCTGCTTTTGTCTTGCTCATGTGTCCTTTGCCCCGCTCTGATACTCAATACATCCGGCCAAAGGCCGCTTAATGACGCAGGAAGTCATCTTCCGCCAAATCGGTAATATGACGGGCACCTGCCTTGATTGAAGGTAGTAGCGCCACGGCAGAAGGCAAGATTTGTTCTCGGTAAAACGCCGCAGTGGACACCTTCGCCTTCAGGAACGCAGGGTTCCCCTCTCCTGCTGCCAGCCGTCTTTCAGCCTCTGCGGCCTGACGGCTCAGCATATAGGCACCAAGCACCGTACCGAACAACCGAAGGTACGGCGTGGCGGCGGCGGCGGTATCGACAATACGCTCGAAACCGTTTTCGAACAGCGTGTTTGCGGCGTCCTCAAGGGCGTCAACCGCTGGCGTCAGGTCCGCTGCATAATCACCACCCTCGCCCGCTGTAAAGCCGCGCATTTCTGCGATCAATGCACGCCAGTGCGCACCACCATCCGCATTCAGCTTGCGACCAACAAGGTCAAGCGCCTGGATGCCATTCGTGCCCTCATAAATCGGTGCGATGCGGGCATCGCGGTAATATTGCGCTACGCCGGTTTCTTCAACGAACCCCATACCGCCATAGACCTGGATGCCCAGCGAAGCCGCCTCAACACCGATATCGGTCGAATAGGCCTTGGAGATCGGTGTCAGAAGGTCTGCCTCCCCTTGCGCCGCAGCGCGGGCTTCCGCGTCATCAAGGGTGTGAGCGCGGTCAAGTGCCCAGACATTCCGGTAAATGATCGCACGGGCAGCTTCAGCCGTGGCCCGCATGGTCAACAGCATGCGGCGCACGTCCGGGTGATTGATGATGGTCACGCTTTCACGCGTTTTGGCGCCGATGGCTGCCGATTGCACGCGCTCAAGCGCATATGATGCCGCGTGCTGGTAGGCACGCTCGGCAATCGCCACACCTTCAAGGCCCACGCTGATACGCGCATGGTTCATCATGGTGAACATATTGGCCATGCCGCGGTTCTCTTCGCCAACGATATAGCCAACACAGCTGCCACTATCGCCGAAGCTCATCACACAGGTTGGGCTGGCATGGATGCCGAGTTTGTGCTCGATGCTGACGCATTTGACATCGTTCTGTTCGCCCAGACTACCGTCAGTATTCACATGCACTTTCGGCACCAGGAACATGGAGATGCCTTTTGTTCCGGCCGGAGCATCGGGCAGGCGCGCCAGCACCAGATGGATCACATTTTCCGCAAGGTCATGGTCACCCCAGGTAATGAAAATCTTCTGGCCTGAAATCAGATAAGTGCCGTCAGCCTGCTTTTCAGCCTTTGCCCGCAGGGCACCAACATCAGAGCCCGCAGAAGGTTCCGTGAGGTTCATGGCGCCGGACCACTCGCCGGTGATCATCTTCGGCAGATACATATGGCGTTGCTCATCTGTGCCATGGGCATCAATGGCTTCAATTGCGCCAGATGTCAGCATCGGCAGCAGGCTGTAGGCCATGTTGGCTGAGGTCACCATTTCATCCACTGCCGTGGAAAGTGTGCTTGGCAGCCCCTGCCCGCCCAGTTCCTCCTTGGCAGACAGCGTCGACCACCCGCCTTCAACATAGGCCTGGTGCATCGGCTTGAAGGCATCCGGGCTGACGACACCCCTATCTGTCAGCTTTGCACCGACCTGATCACCAATAACATTGGTTGGGGCGATCACTTCGCCTGCAAGCTTTCCGGCTTCCTCAAGGATCGCCGAAACGAGATCTTCCCCAGCCTCTTCATACGCTGGGATGGATGTCCATTCAGGCAAGCCACCAGCGGTTTCCAGAGCAAAGCGTATTTCTTCAAGCGGCGCGCGATAGTCAGTCATTATCCGAAAATCCTGTTAAATTCCGTTGTCAGATGATGCCACCTGGCCTATCAGCATAGGTGGTTGGGCCGCCGGGCGGCCTCATTTGCTTTGTCCCGTGATTGCGAAATTGTGCATGGCAACATTTAAAACACAAGTGGTTTCTGAAACAGAAAATGGGGCAGTTTCCCTTGCTGTCCAACATCTGACTGCGGGAAACCTGGTCGCGATTCCGACAGAGACTGTCTATGGCCTAGCGGCTGACGCTACGGAATATTCCGCAGTGCAGCAAATTTATGAAGCCAAGGGACGCCCCTCCTTCAATCCGCTGATCTGCCATGTAGCCGATATTGAGATGGCAAAAAAAATTGTCACTGTGTCGCCGCTTGCAGCCAAACTGATGGAAATCTACTGGCCCGGGCCACTTACGCTGGTGCTGCAGGCCAGACCAGATTCGCCTATTGCCGCCCCAGTGTCCGCAGGGCTAGACACACTGGCCGTGCGCTGCCCAAAAAAGGCGGTTACCCGCGAGATTATCAAAGAACTTGGAAGGCCAATCGCGGCACCAAGTGCCAATCCGTCCGGCAAGCTGTCGCCCACATGTGCGGCTGACGTGTTGGCCGGGCTGGACGGTAAATTACCGCTCATTATCGATGCGGGCGACGCCCCTGAAGGCATTGAAAGCACTATCATCGGAGTGAAGGATGAGAAGCTCTATCTTCTGCGCCCTGGCACCATCACCGCTGACGAGATCGCCGAACAGACGGGACAGCCCGTACTGGACCGCAATGAGGATGAAATCTCTGCCCCCGGCCAGCTTCTGAGCCATTATGCCCCGGAAGCCAGCGTGCGCCTGAACGCAACCGAAAAACAGGACGGTGAGCTCTTGATCGGCTTCGGTGACATTGTCGGTGACATCAACTTAAGTGCTTCAGGTGATTTATCAGAAGCTGCTCATAATCTATTTAAAACATTACGAAATGCTGATAAATCATCAACACACATCGCGGTCGCACCTATCCCCAATCATGGGATCGGTATCGCGATCAATGACCGCTTGAAGCGTGCTGCAGCGCCCAGGAAAGAAGCATGATCGACCAAGCCCATATCGACGCGCTGATCGCACTGGCCGGCCCCAAGGGCGCCACAACAGACGCGAACGAGGTTGCCCCCCACCTCAGGGAATGGCGCGACAAGTTCAGTGGCAAAACCCCGTTGATGCTGATGCCCTCTGATGCGGAGGCTGTCTCAAAGCTGGTGCGCTACTGCAACAACCATCAGATCGCCATAGTGCCACAGGGCGGCAATACAGGCTTGGTGGGCGGCGGGATCCCCGGGCTCGAAGGCCGAAATGAGGTACTGTTCAGCACCAAGCGCCTACGCGGCAGCATCGCCGTTGATCCTGATGACATGACCATCACAGCGGACGCAGGCTTCACCATCGCGGAACTGCAGGCTGCCGCGGCGGAGCATGACCTTCTGTTTCCGCTTTCCCTGGCGTCGGAAGGCAGCTGCACAGCAGGCGGCGTTGTATCCACCAACGCTGGCGGCGTGCACGTGGTGCGCTACGGCACGACCCGGGCGCTGACGCTGGGAATTGAAGCCGTGTTGCCTGACGGCAGCATCATGAATGACCTGTCTGCTCTTAGGAAAGACAACACAGGCTATGACCTGACACAGCTTCTGGTGGGGGCTGAGGGCACACTTGGCATCATCACCCGCGTCAGCTTCAAGCTCGCACCAGCCGAAAAGCAGCTGCACAGTTGCTGGCTGGCTGTGGATAGCCCTGCAGATGCCCTAACGCTATTGCGAAGCGCCCGCGAAGCCACCGGTGACCGCGTGTCGGCATTTGAGCTGATGCCGAGGTACGGGGTGGAGCTGGTGCTGAACCATATCCCTGGCACTACTGACCCGCTGGACGCACACTATGACTGGTATGTGCTGACGGACATTGCCTCCAGCAGCGTCGACCCTGCCCTGGAAGAACAAGTGAACGCGTGGCTTGAACGCGAGATCACAACAGGCACCATCAAGGACGGCGTAGTGGCCAGCACCCTGGCGCAGCGTGAAGCGCTATGGCGCCTGCGTGAAACCATGTCAGAGGCACAAAAGCATGAGGGTGGCAGCATCAAGCATGATATTTCCGTGCCTGTATCAAAAGTCCCGGACTTCCTGGCAGTAGCAGGCAAAGCCGTAATGAATGGGTGGCCCGGTGCACGACTGACACCGTTCGGCCATCTGGGTGACGGCAACATCCACTTCAATGTGATGCAGCCTGCGGATGCCGACAAAGAAGTGTTCCTGGGCAGCTGGGAGGCCATGAACGCCCTTGTGCATGATATTGTCGCCAAATTTGGCGGGTCGATTTCTGCCGAACACGGCATCGGCACGCTCAAGCGCGCTGAAATGAAACGCCTCAAGGATCCGGCGCAGCTTCAGGCCATGCGTGCCATCAAGAAGGCGCTCGATCCCAACAACATCATGAATCCCGGCGCACTGCTTGACTGATGCTTACTGGTTCTTGGGGTTAATACCCTGCTTGCCGGCGTAAAAAGCCTGCAACGCCTTCAGGTCAGCTTCCATGTCCCCTGTTGGATAGAACAGGTCACCGAACCCGATTTCCTTGATGGATGCATCCAGATAGGCCGGCAGGATCGGCACACCCGCCTGAACGGCAATGCGGTAAAAGCCGGTCTTCCACTTTGTAACCTTCGACCGTGTCCCCTCTGGCGCCAGCCCCAATATGAGGCGATCCCGCTTTTCAAACTCTTCCACCGCCCGATCAACCACATCGGCTGCCGATTTCCCTTCCCGAACCACGGGAATACCACCCAACCAGTAAAAGAACCAACCAAGCGGCCCCTTGAACAGCGTGTGCTTGCCCAGGAAACTGATATGCAGCCTCAGATAGCCAACAGCAGCCATGAACACTGGGAAATCCCAGTTGCTGGTATGCGGCGCTGCAATAGCAACGAACTTGGCGTCTTTCGGGAAGTCCCCAATGACCTTCCAGCCAAAAGCCTTCAGGAAAAGGCGGCCAGTTTGATAAAGCAGGGCTGAAAAGAAACGGTTTTCGTAGATTACGCTGGTGGACACACGGGGCCTCTCGAACACAAATGGTGGCGCAGCATAGTCGGGCCATGCCCACACGCCAAGCTTTTCTATTGACCCCATTGAATGCCCAAACAAAAAACGGGCGGACAGGAGTGATCCCATCCGCCTCGTAGTTCGTGCGTCATCCACCCTCAGGCAAAAGGCGAACGCGCCATACTCATTCGAGTAACCTTAGCAGATCTCAGGCAAAAATCTTTAAGGTGCTCTATTAATCGCAAGGGGTGTGCCAGAAAATAAAATTTATATATTTCAATGAGATAATAAACGTTGTCTCAAAATAGGACGGCGTACTGCATCAAAATACTGTATCAAATCGAAACATGTTTCATTTTGAGACTATAGCCTGGCAATGACCTGATTGAACCGTTCCTCATCCTGTTCATCGATCCACAAGTGCGGCGACAAGCGCAGCAACTCCCCTCGCAGACTGACCAACACACCAGCATTTTTAAACTCTTCCAAAAGTGCAGCACCTTGCTTCCCGACCCTTACGCCAAGAATATGCCCTGCCCTACGGTCGGCCGCTATAGGCTCCATCCCTTTGCACTCAAGCACAACGGCCATACGCCCAGTGATCGCACCCAGGCTTTCATAAACATTGGGAACGCCCCAGGAAAGTAGCTGCTGTAGCCCGGCCAGGAA
>Ga0209273_10001165_pt1 | contig 25416 bp, 23 predicted proteins | sample tdAd471_FD_187126 | JGI IMG/M metagenome (GOLD analysis project Ga0209273, IMG submission 187126) | Marine sediment microbial communities from the Atlantic coast under amendment with organic carbon and nitrate - tdAd47.1 (SPAdes)... | ecosystem: Environmental > Aquatic > Marine > Coastal >...
CTATTCGGCCATAAATGAAACGGCAGGAATAGAATAGCACGTCGGTGGTTGCGCCGACGTTTATGCGAGGATCATAGGTGTTCAAGAAAGTTCTGATAGCCAACCGCGGTGAAATTGCCGTTCGTGTAATGAAGACCTGCCAGCGGCTGGGCATCAAAACTGTCGCGGTCTATTCGGACGCGGATCAAGACGCTGTCTTTGCTCTTATGGCGGATGAGAAAGTTCACATCGGTCCTCCGCCTGCTGCGGAAAGCTATCTCGTGGCAGATAAAATCATCGCCGCCGCAAAGCGAACGGGCGCAGAAGCAATCCATCCGGGTTATGGATTTCTTTCCGAGAATGCCGAATTCGCCAAACGCTTAGAAGCGGAAGGGATTGCATTCATTGGTCCCAACTCCGTCGCTATCGAAGCCATGGGCGACAAAATCACATCAAAGAAGCTGGCAGCTGAAGCCGGCGTGAGCACAGTCCCCGGATACATGGGCGTGATTGAAAACCCCAAATATGCAGTTGGAATTGCCAAGGACATTGGTTTTCCGGTGATGCTCAAAGCATCGGCCGGCGGCGGCGGTAAAGGGATGCGGATTGCTCTTTCCGCGGACGAGGTGGAGCAGGGGATCATCAGCGCGCAGAACGAGGCGCGCTCAAGCTTTGGCGATGACCGCGTTTTCATTGAGAAGTTCATTGAGGAACCGCGCCATATCGAGATCCAAGTGCTGGGTGATAAGCACGGCAACGTCATTCATTTGGGTGAGCGCGAATGTTCGATCCAACGGCGGCATCAAAAGGTTATTGAAGAAGCGCCAAGTTCGTTTGTGGACGAGAAAATGCGCAAAGCCATGGGCGCGGAGGCGGTGGCGCTTGCGAAGTCTGTTAATTACGATAGCGCGGGAACGGTTGAATTCATCGTGGACCGGGAACGCAATTTTTTCTTCCTTGAAATGAATACCCGGCTTCAAGTCGAACACCCGGTGACCGAGCTTGTAACGGGAATTGATCTTGTTGAGCAGATGCTCAATTCAGCAGCCGGTGAGAAGTTAGAGCTAGCACAGAAGGGCGTGAAGCTAACCGGCTGGGCGGTGGAAAGCCGCATCTATGCTGAGGATCCTTATCGCAACTTCTTGCCGTCTATTGGCCGTCTCAAACGCTACCTGCCGCCAGAGGAAGGTGAAAGCGAAGACGGCACGCTGGTGCGGAACGATACGGGCGTCACCGAAGGATCGGAAATCTCACTTTTCTATGACCCGATGATCGCAAAACTTTGTACCTACGGGCCTGATCGGGAAGCGGCGATTTTGCGCATGGCCGATGCGCTCGATGAGTTTCACGTATCTGGCATTCAGCACAATGTGCCATTTCTGCAGGCGGTCATTCGGCATGAGAAATTCCGTTCAGGTGATATCACCACCAATTTTATTGCGGAGGAATACCCCGAAGGATTTAGAGGCGCCGCGCTGACCCCAGAAGATTTTTCCGCATTCGTTGCCGTTGCGGCGCTTGCTCATGCGCGCGTAACGGAACGCAACCGCCTCATCGACGGCCAGCTTTCATATGATACGGCTCCGGTGGATGGCGATTGGACCTTTATGCTTGGCCTTACGCCCGTGCCGATCACCATTACGGATGAAAGCGAGGAAGTGGTCGTAACCGTGTGTAAAGGCGAGCACCCTGTGCCCGTTGGGCCGATTGATTTCCAAGGGGACTGGATGCCAGGTGAGCCCGTCTTTCGCGGCGAAGTAAACGGAAACTTCTTTAGCGCTCAAATGGAAAGCATCGGCATTGGTTGGAACATTACCCATGCGGGGCGCACGTTGCCCATCCACGTGGTGCACCCGCGCACCGCCGAATTGCTCAAACACATGCCGCGCAAGGAAAAAGGCGCGGACATGAAAGAGCTCAAGTGCCCCATGCCGGGTGTTGTGGTCTCAATCGCCGTAGAAGAAGGCGAGGAAGTTCAAGTGGGCCAAAACCTGGTAGTGGTCGAAGCCATGAAAATGGAAAACGTTCTTACGTCGGAAATTAAGGGCATCGTCAAAACGATTATGGCCCGCGCCGGCGATAGCCTTGCGGTTGACGAAGTGATTATCGAATTCGCGTAAGCGGCTATTCAGGTTGAGATTGATTGTTCTTATTGTGTTTCGAAAATGGAAGCACTCCAAAAACGGTTCCGAATATAGCAATAACTGCTGAGCCCAGAAGAATGTATAAGCCGTAAGCTAGACCGAATGCTTCACCCGCAATACGACCAGCTTTCGCCGCGTTGTCCGGGTTATCCACACCAGCCATTCCGCCAACGATCATGCCGCCGATAGTCAATACGCCAAAGTAAAGAACAATGAGCCAAAGTAGGCTCACAAGGATTTTGCGAATTACAATCATAACATCATCCCCAGTTTGAATATCGGTGGACGATGTTACAAATAGGGTCGATCCTCAACCCATGTAAAAGACGTTGAGCTTGTTTCCGTCAAGGTCACGAAAATACCCGGCGTAGAATGTATCGCCCCGCGGCCCCGCAGGCCCTTCGTCGGCGGCGCCTAGTTCAATCGCCTTGGCATAGACCGCATCGACTTTTTCTTTGCTGTCAACCGCCAGCGCCACCATGGTGCCGTTGCCGCAGGTCGCCGCCTCTTTGTTCTGGGGTTTAATGATTGAAAGCATGGGCTGCCCGTGCTTTCCATTTGTCCACGCAATAAACGTTTCCGCGTCCATGCCTCGCTTGCAATCAAGTGTTGCTAAAAGTTCATCATAGAATTTTGCCGCGGCTTCAAAATTGTTTGTGCCAAGGGTGACGTAACCGATCATTTTGTCCTCACATTCTGATTTGTGTGGGCAACTATCGCGCCGCTCTGGACCATATGCAACGGGAACGTTGTCCTATGACCCAACCGTGACGGTGTGTCCAAAGATCTTTTCAAACGATGCGCGTAATGCAGCATCCACGTCCGACATTGAGACGGAATGGCCTAAGTCTACAAGGCTCGTGACCCCATGGGCGGTGATGCCGCAGGGGACGATCCCTTCGTAGTGGGTGAGATCCGGATCTACGTTGAAACTGATGCCGTGAAAGCTGATGCCCCGGCTCACGCGAATACCCAGCGCGGCGACCTTGTCTTCTTTGAGGCCGCGGTCAACCCAAACACCAACGCGGCGTTCGCGCCGCTCGCCCTTCACGTTGAAAGTATCGAGCGTATCGATGAGCCACTTCTCTAAGCCCCGCACAAAGCAGCGAATGTCTCCGCCCCGTTCTTTGACACTCAGCATGACATACGCCACGCGCTGTCCCGGCCCATGGTAGGTGTACTGCCCACCTCGGCCCGTCTTGTAGACCGGGAAGCGATCGGGTTCGGTGAGGTCGCCCTCATCGGCGCTGGTACCAGCCGTATAAAGCGGCGGGTGTTCTAAAAGCCAGATCTGTTCGGGAGCTTTGCCGGCGGCGATAGCGGCCGCGCGTTTTTGCATGTATGCGACGGCGTCCTCGTACCCCACCGGTGCATCACTAAGGCGCCATTCCACGGTCCCAGTAGATGGAGCGTCGAGCCTTAGAGTTTCAAGCGATACGGCCATGTTCCGGTCCTGCCTTGGGTGCGCGCTTAACCTAAGGCGTGGGCCTGTCTCTGCAAGGGGTTTGGGCTTGTGAATCGGAGGAAATGAGCCCTTCACAATGCCGGGCCCTTCTGCTACACCCGCGCCCCTACCGGGCCTTCGGGCGGCCTTTCGGGGCCACTTCCAGGCATTTGCGTGCGGCCGTGGCGGAACTGGTAGACGCGCAGCGTTGAGGTCGCTGTGGGGTAAAACCCGTGGAAGTTCGAGTCTTCTCGGCCGCACCAATTCTTTCCAGATAGTCTCTGACAATCCGCACGAATCTAGCGAAGTTTGGACCTCATGGGTCTTGCGCCGCCATCGCGGCGTGGGATGCCTTTTGCGCACCCGAATTCGATGCATGGGAGCTCATCGTTGAGCAACGCTGAATCCAGTTCCGAAACCAGCGAAAGCGAGGCCGTTGAAGAGGCCCTCGCGGAGGATTTCGTCCTTTCTCCGGGATTTATCCAGCGCGTTCTTGCGGCGCTGGATGAGGGGTTGGCGGGGGAGGTGACGGATCTACTTCGCCCGCTCCATGTGGCCGATTTGGCGGACCTCATCGGGCTTGTGCGACCGCGTGAGCGTCGTGAGCTCATTGACATGATGGGCGCGCGCCTTGATCCGCACGTTTTGTCGGAACTTGACCCGGACGTGCGCGGCCAAGTGCTGAGTTATCTCGATCCTGATGTTTTGGCCCAAGCCATTGAGACACTCGAGAGCGATGACGCGGTCTTTGTTCTTGAAGATCTGCCAGAAGACCAACAACGAGAAATTCTAGAGCAACTACCGGAAGCCGACCGCTCTGCCGTTGAGATGAGCCTTCAGTACCCTGAAGAAACGGCAGGCAGGCTTATGCAGCGTGAATTCGTTGCCCTGCCGCCGTTTTGGACGGTAGGTGAGGCGATCGACTTCATGCGCGAGTCAGAAGATTTGCCGGACGAGTTTTTCGAGTTGTATGTGGTCGATCCAAGTTTTCATCCCATGGGTGCGGTCCATCTCAGCCGCATACTTCGAACCAAGCGCGAGGTGTGCATCGAAGACCTGATGGAAGAAGACTTTCACGTCATCGGCGCGGACATGGAACAGGAAGACGCGGCCTATGCGTTTGACCAATATGACATGGTCTCCGCGCCAGTTGTCGATGAGAGTGGCCGCCTGGTGGGCATGCTCACCATCGACGATATTCTGGATGTTATCCAGGAAGAGATCGCCGAAGACATCCTTGCGCTAGGCGGCGTGGGCGAATTGGGCCTTTCGGAATCAGTTGTCACAACCACCTCGCGTCGGTTCACCTGGCTATTTGTCAATCTTTGGACAGCGATCATTGCTTCCCTTGTGATCGCAGTATTCCAGGGCACTATCGAGCGCTTTATACCGTTGGCGATCTTAATGCCGATTGTCGCGAGCATGGGCGGTAATGCTGGCACGCAAACGCTGACGGTGGCGGTGCGCGCTCTGGCGACCAAGGATCTGACACCCACGAATGCGGGGCGGATTATTTGGCGTGAAGCGTTAGTAGGCGGGCTCAACGGCATTCTGTTCGCCATTGTCATGGGATTGGTTGTTCAGTTCTGGTTTCACGACACTTATCTGTCGATTGTCATAGGCCTTTCCATGGTCGTTAACCTGCTTGCAGCGGGCCTTGCCGGGATATTGATACCCCTTGGGCTTCAGCGTGTGGGTGCGGACCCCGCTATTGCGTCTAGCGTTTTTGTGACCACGGTGACCGATGTAATCGGGTTTTACGCCTTTCTTGGGCTTGCAACGTGGCTGCTCCTTAGCTGACAATTGCGAATATGAAGAAGTCAATTATCGCATCATCAATGATCGTAGGTTTGGCGTTTTCCGCCGTTGCTTCTGCTGGGGAATGGCGGTCGCTTGCCGGCATGGAGGGCGGCCGGTCTCACCTGAGTGCTACGGCCATCGGCAGTGAGATTTTTGCCGCGGGCGGTAGCGGCTTGCTGGCCCCACTTAACACATTCGAAGTTTACGATACGCGCTACGACTATTGGCGCCCTTTGCCGAGCCTTCCAGAAGCGCGCGAGCAATTCAGCTTAACGAGCTTGGGCGGCGAAGCCTATTTGATTGGCGGATTTGGCCTTGAAGGCCGAATGGCTCCTGAACCAAGCGTTTGGGTTTTTGCCGCGTCAGCCTCCAGTTGGCGCGAAGGGCCCGAGATGCCGCTTGCACTCGCTCGCCATGCGGCGGTGAGTTATGAAGGTTCAGTATTTGTGTTTGGCGGCGTCGTCGAAACCGGGGCACCAAGCAACCGTGTGTTCAGATTGAGCGGCACGGGAAGCGGTTGGACTGAAGTTGCAACGCGCATGCCAGAGGCTTTGGCGGACATTGCCGTCGCAGAAGTGGGCGGCAAGATTTACGTGATGGGCGGGCGGCGAGAAAACGGCGAGGTAACCTCGCGCGTTGACGTTTTTGATCCTGCCACTGAGACCTGGGCGTCAGCACCGGCCTTGCCAGGCCCAAGAGCCGAGCACACCGCGGGGGCTGTGGGGGGCCGAATTCACATTGCCGGGGGCGTCGCGGGAAACGTCTATCAGACCTACGCCGATCACTTTGTTTTTGACCCTGCCGTGAGTACCTGGCGGACGTACGAGGCCTTGCCAACCCCCAGGCATAGCCTTGCCTCTGCAGTGGTGGCCGATAGATGGTATGTTCTGGGTGGGGGCGCCGGAGCAGGGCTTTTCACCGAGTTTACCGAGGCGGACGTGCTTGAGGTTTACGACCCCGGCTCAAGCGAGTAAGACGCTCCTCAAAAGATAAAGTATTTGAGGAATGCCATCATGATCCCCAATGATCTACCGGGGCTCGATTTTCATCTGGGTGAAACAGCGGAGATGATCCGCGACACGGTGCGGAGCTTTACCTCCGACCGGATTAGCCCGCGTGCGACCGAAATCGATGAGAAGAATGAGTTTCCGCGCGATCTGTGGCCGCAGCTCGGGGAACTTGGCCTTCTTGGGATTACCGTCGCAGAAGAAGACGGCGGTACCGGGCTCGGGTATCTCGAACATTGTATTGCAATGGAAGAGATCAGCAGGGGATCGGGCGCGGTTGGTCTTTCTTACGGAGCGCACTCGAACCTTTGCGTCAATCAGATCCGCCGCTGGGCCGATGACGATCAAAAGCGGCGCTACCTTCCCAAACTAATCAGTGGCGAGCACGTGGGTGCGCTTGCCATGTCCGAACCGGGTGCCGGGTCGGATGTGGTGTCCATGCGCTTGCGTGCAGACAAGAAGGGCGACCGCTATATCCTGAACGGAAGTAAGATGTGGATCACAAATGGTCCGCATGCAGATGTTATGGTGGTTTACGCTAAGACTGATCTCGCCGCTGGCTCGCAGGGGATCAGCACCTTTCTCGTTGACAAAGAGATGAAGGGTTTTTCAACCGCGCAGAAGCTTGACAAGATGGGGATGCGCGGTAGCGACACTAGCGAACTTGTATTTGAAGACTGCGAAGTGCCCGAGGAAAACATGATGGGCGGTGAGGGCAGGGGCGTCGCCGTTCTAATGAGCGGGCTCGACTACGAACGTGCCGTGCTGGCAGCGGGGCCCTTGGGTATCATGCAAGCCTGCCTCGACTTAGCCTTGCCATATGTTCACGAACGCAAACAATTCGGTAAATCGATCGGCACGTTTCAACTTGTTCAAGCAAAGCTTGCCGATATGTACACGGGCCTCAATGCGGCACGGTCTTATGTCTATGCTGTTGCCCGCGCCTGTGATGCAGGCCGCACCACGCGCAGGGACGCGGCGGCGGCAATCTTGTTCTCAAGCGAGACCGCGACAAGGATGGCGCTTGATACGATCCAACTCTTGGGCGGGAACGGATATATAAACGATTACCCTGCAGCGCGTTTCCTGCGCGATGCCAAATTATATGAGATCGGCGCGGGGACTTCGGAAATCCGCCGCATGCTGATCGGCCGCGAACTCTTCGAGCAATCCAGATAAGGAAATTGCATATGAGCACGGATCCCATCGTTATTCTTGGCGCCGCGCGAACAGCGCTAGGCGGATTTCAGGGCGAGCTGTCCGGCATGACTGGTCCGGAGCTGGGCGCTGCTGCGATTAAAGCCGCGGTCGAGGGCGCTGGAATTGCTGGTGACGATGTGGATGAAGCCCTCATGGGCTGTGTGCTTCCCGCAGGCGTTGGGCAAGCACCCGGACGGCAAGCGGTCCTAGGTGCTGGGCTTCCCAAGTCGGTGCCATGTACGACCGTCAACAAGGTTTGCGGCTCGGGCATGAAAACCGTGATGGTGGCGCACGATCAGATTGCTCTTGGGGGAGCGGATGTCGTCGTCGCCGGCGGGATGGAGAGCATGACAAACGCGCCCTACATGCTGCCCAAAGCGCGCGGTGGGTTGCGGCTTGGTCATGGGGAAGTGAAAGACCACATGTTCCTCGATGGGCTGGAAGACGCTTATGAGAACCGGTTGATGGGCACTTATGCCGAAGCGACAGCACAGCACTATCAATTCACCCGTGAAGCCCAGGACAATTTCGCCATTACGTCCCTTGAGCGGGCGCAGAAGGCGCAAGGGTCTGATGCGTTTGCTGATGAAATTGTGCCGGTCACGATTAAGACCCGAAAGGGCGAGCATGTTGTTGCGGCTGATGAGCAACCACGCACCGCAGATATTTCCAAGATCCCAAATCTGCGTCCGGCCTTTGCCAAAGATGGCACCGTCACGGCAGCGAATTCGTCGTCCATCTCCGATGGTGGTGCGGCGGTTGTTCTGATGCGGGCCTCTGAAGCCGAAAAGCGTGGGTTAACGCCGCGCGCGCGGATTGTGGGCCATGCAAGCCACGCACAGGAGCCTGCGTGGTTCACCACCGCGCCGGTGGGAGCTATGGAGAAACTTTTTGAAAAAACCGGTTGGTCAAAGTCCGACATCGATCTCTTTGAGATCAATGAGGCGTTTGCAGTCGTGACCTTGGCCGCGATGAAGGACCTTGCCCTTGATCATGATCGGGTGAACGTGAATGGCGGCGCTTGTGCGATTGGCCATCCTATTGGCTGTTCCGGCACGCGCATAATCGTGACGTTACTCAACGCTCTTGAAAAGCGCGGGTTATCGAAAGGTGTCGCCAGTCTTTGCATTGGTGGCGGCGAAGCCACCGCAGTTGCGATCGAGCGTCTGAACTGATTGGCGCACCGTTCAGTCCTTAAAAAAATCGTCAGAACCGTTATTGTGATCAGATGCAATCGCGGTCACCACAACCGCGCCTGCAAACAAGACAAGCAAAAAGAGAAGTAACCACATCTCAGGGACTCCTTTCGCGCGAGGTTTCTGTCTTACTTATGTAAGTGCGAAATGATGGTTTTTCTGTGCCGAGGCCAACAAAACGGATCGCACATATTGCACGTGGTGCTGTGACTTGATTGAATTCGCGTCGTTTTTGCTTTCTACGACAAAAAGGTGCGGATATGAGCAGTGGGCCCCAGCGGCATTTTTCAGAGAGTTACGGCGAAGCGCGGAAAAAGTTTATCGATGCCGCCAAGGATGCTGGCGCGTCGCTCGAAACACATCAAAACACGAATGCCAATGGCCCGCGTGGTGAGCCGCTCTACACCGATGTGGCGCGATTGGGCCCGCCGCCGGAAGACACAATAGCGGTCCTGTTTCTGACCTCGGGCACCCACGGCATTGAGGGTTATTGCGGGTCTGGGTGCCAGATTGGCGCACTGCGAGAGGATGTATTAGTCGATCTGCCCGACCGGACCGCGGTCGTCATTACCCATGCCATAAACCCATACGGCTTTTGCTGGGGCAGGCGCGTTAATGAAGACAATATCGATTTAAACCGAAATCACGTGGATCACGAAGGACCGTATCCGGATGATACGGCCTATGGCGGTGTCCATGAGATGATCTGCCCGCCCGACCTGATCGCGCGCAAAGAAGAGTGGGACGCAAAAGCCTTCGCCTGGATCGATGAACATGGCATGCCGGCGTTTCAGGCCGCCGTGTCATCAGGCCAATATTCGCACCCTGATGGGCTCTTTTACGGCGGCGCTGCGTCCGCCTGGTCAAATGAAATGTGGCGCAGCATTTTGAACCAACACGGGCAGGGAGCCGAACGGGCCGTTTTCATTGACTTTCACACCGGTCTTGGCCCCTCCGGTTACGGCGAGATGATCGGGCTCGGCGGAAGCGAATGCGTTGAAATTGGCCGTTCGATCTGGGGTGATGAGAATGTGACGGACATGCATGACGGTTCGTCCACATCCGCTGTGGTGCGGGGCGACATGAGCACGCCTTATTTCGACCTGATGGACGGTAAATGGGCCGCGGGCATTGCGCTTGAATATGGCACGCTCGATGTCATCACCGTGCTCGACGGGCTTAGGAAGGATAACTGGCTTTACCTTCATGGTGATCGCGACAGCGAGTTGGGGCAGGAGATCGTCGCCAACACGCGGGCCTGTTTCTACACAGAAACCGATGAATGGAAGGCCCAGGTGTTCGATCGCGCTGTATTCACGGTTGAGCGCGCGCTTGCGGCGCTACCGGGTTGATTTAAAAATTCATGGTTAATTCAAGGGCTTAGCTGAAAAGCCTCTGCCAATCTTCTTGATTGTGGCCGGCGCAACCGTCATCCTTGGGCCTCAACTTTGGGGGCGGAGCACGGGATGCGTCAGTTTCTGTGGCCGACAATATTTTTTGGACTGATCTGGGGGGCGTCGCTCTATTACGTGACGTCTGTCGGCGGTACCAGTCCGTTCGGCCCGCTGTTTATTTTCGCGGTATTCGGCATTGCCTTTCCAGCGGTCGCGCACGTTCTCACGCAAGGCACCCAACCCTATTCAACCACTTGGGAAACAAGTTGGCTTGAACCTCTCGCCATTTTGTTCCTCCTTGGGCTGATCGTTCTTTACCTGATTTACGGCGTCGGATTTGTAAGCGGCCAAGCCGAAGCGCTAGCGCCCGAATCCGATCTCGCACTCTTGTTAGCCCAAACCGGTGGGAAGCTCGTCGTCTTTGTCGTGGTGCCCTTCATTTTGATGTCGGTTGTTATTCGGCACCCGGCGTCGAGTTTCGGATGGCAATCGCCGTTCATCCGGATGCTCAACCTGCGTCACCTGGGGCTGTTCGTCTTGTTAGGTGGTGCGTTCTGTGCCTTCCAATATTTCGTCGGCAGCGGCGCACAGCCCATCAAAGACGGTCTGTTCACTCAGCAGCAATTGATGGTTGGCCTGCCGATCGTCTTTCTGTGGCTGATTATCGAAGTTGGACTGGTGGAGGAATTTTTCTTTCGCGGCATCCTTCAGGCGAGGCTGGCTGTTTTTCTGCGGAACGAATGGGCTGGATTGTTTATTGCTTCGCTTGTCTTCGCGCTGGCTCATGTGCCGGGGCTTGTTTTGCGCGGCGCAGAGAATGGCGACCCTTGGCTGATTACCGCAAACGCGATCCTTGTGCTGACGGCAGCAAGTATCACCTTCGGTTATATTTGGATGCGCACACGGAACCTTCTCATTCTTATGATGCTCCACGCGGCGGGGGACTTGCTCCCCAACTTTTCGCACCTCAGCCAGACCTTCGGCCTGACCTGATCGGCTTCGCAATTCGGCCAAAGCTATGCTATTCCCTGCTGCAAAGAAGCTGAGGAAACGCCCCCGATGTCCGTAATCCAATCTGCCGTCAACACGCGGTCCGATGACTTCAAGGCCAATAATGCGGCCATGGAGGCGCTGAATGCCGAGTTGAAAGAGCGGCTTTCTGAGGCCGCCAAGGGCGGCAGTGAGAAATCGCGCGAACGGCACCTGGGTCGAGGCAAGCTTTTGCCTCGGGAGCGGGTGCAGCGCTTGCTCGATCCCGGCACGCCTTTCTTGGAGCTTTCACCTCTCGCGGCCTTTGGCATGCATGGGGGCGCGATCAATGGCGCGGGGATCATCACGGGCGTTGGTCGCGTGGAAGGCACCGAGTGCGTGATCGTTTGTAACGACGCCACGATCAAGGGCGGGACATACTATCCTGAGACGGTAAAGAAGCACCTGCGCGCGCAAGAGGTGGCGAAGGAAAACAATCTGCCTTGCATCTACCTGGTGGATTCAGGTGGTGCGAACCTGCCGAACCAGGCGGAGATTTTTCCGGACCGCGAACACTTTGGCCGCATTTTCTACAATCAAGCCAATCTCTCGGCCATGGGCATCCCGCAGATCGCCGCCGTGATGGGCAGCTGCACGGCCGGTGGCGCCTATGTGCCTGCCATGTCGGACGAAACCGTCATCGTGTGCAATCAGGGCACAATATTCTTGGGCGGCCCGCCGCTTGTGAAAGCCGCGACGGGGGAGGTGGTCTCCGCCGAGGATCTTGGCGGCGGCGATGTGCACGCGAAGGTCTCGGGCGTTGCCGATCACTTGGCACAAGACGATGCCCACGCGCTCGCCATCGTGCGTCAGATCGTGAGCAATCTAAATCGTGAAAAGTTCGCGCAAGTCAAAATGGCCGAACCCGAAGACCCTCTCTACGACATTGAGGAACTGGTCGGTGTGGTGCCACCATCGCTGGCCACGCAATATGACGTACGCGAAGTGATTGCGCGGCTGGTGGATGGCTCGCGCCTTGATGAGTTTAAAAAGAACTACGGCACCACGGTGGTGACAGGCTTTGCCCACATCTGGGGCTACCCGGTGGGCATTGTGGCAAACAACGGCATTTTGTTCTCCGAAAGCGCGCTCAAGGTTGCTCACTTTGTGGAGCTTTGTTCGCAGCGCGGCATCCCGCTTTTGTTTTTGCAAAATATCTCCGGCTTCATGGTGGGGCAAAAATATGAGTCCGGCGGCATCGCCAAGGACGGCGCCAAGATGGTGACGGCTGTGGCCTGCGCGAAAGTACCCAAGTTCACGGTGATCATCGGCGGATCATTCGGGGCAGGGAATTATGGCATGTGCGGGCGAGCCTATTCGCCTCGATTCCTGTTCTCCTGGCCCAACAGCCGCATCTCAGTGATGGGCGGGGAGCAGGCGGCAAGCGTGCTCGCCACCGTCAAGCGCGAGGGGCTCGAAGCGCGCGGCGAGAAGTGGTCCCAAAACCAAGAAGACGAATTCAAAGCCCCGATCCGCGAAAGCTACGAGGCCGAAGGCAGCCCGTACTTCGCCACGGCGCGGCTATGGGATGACGGCATTATCGCACCCGCCGACACTCGCCGCGTACTGGCGCTGGCACTTTCCGCTTCGCTCAACGCGCCGGTGGAAGAAACGCGCTTTGGCGTGTTCAGGATGTGAACGTTTGCGATAAGCGTTATCCGAGCTACTCTGGATCCAAATACTGAATTGGAGTTCCCATGTCCGAAGAAACCCCCGTTCTGTTTGACGCAACCCGCGCCGGGGTCGGCGTCATCACGCTCAACCGGCCGGAGATCCACAACGCCTTCAATCCAGATGTGATTGCGCGCATGAATGAACTGCTGGATGAGCTGCGCGGGCAGGACCATATCCGTGTGGTGCTGCTCAAGGGTGCGGGGAAAAGCTTCTCTGCCGGGGCGGACCTTAAATGGATGCGTCACGCGGGCGACTGGACCCACGATGACAATGAGAAAGACGCAGGCGGCATGGCGGAAATGCTCTCACGCCTGCGCAACTTGCCTCAGCCCACCATTGCGCTGGTTCACGGCCCCGCCATTGCGGGCGGCATGGGGCTGGTTGCCGCGTCCGACATTGTAGTGGCGACGGAAAAAGCAGTCTTCGGGCTTTCCGAAGTGCACCTGGGGCTGACGCCCGCCACCATCTCGCCATACGTGATTGAGGCGGTGGGCCCGCGCATGGCCCGCGCGCTGTTTGTCACGGGCGAGCGCTTTGATGCCAAGTACGGTGAAAAGATGGGGCTCGTGCACTATGTGGCCAAAGACCAGGACGAGCTCGCCGATTTGGAAGAGCACTTGGTCAAGCTGGTTCTCAAGGGCGCGCCCGGCGCAATTCGCGCCGCCAAAGAGCTCGTTGAAGATGTAAAGTTCCGCGAGATCGACAAACACATGCAGCACTTGACCTCCAAACGCATTGCCGATCGCCGCTCCAGCGAGGAGGGCAAAGAAGGGCTCGATGCCTTTCTCAACAAACGCAAACCAAGCTGGGGTGAATAATGCTGGGGCGCAGCGAAAAGGAATTTGAGAACTTTCAAGAGGCCCTCCCAAAATTTCAAGAGATGCGACGGCTCGTGGACGGCGAATTCGAGATATTGGACCGGATCGGTCGCTTGATCGATCAAAAGGCGACCTCGATGCTTACATATCTGGCCGTGCTTGTAGCTGGGGGGTCGATCATGTTCGTTAGCGAGGATGAAAGCCATCTCGCGGTGGGTCTCGCTTTCATGGTGCTTTTTGGGATGGTTTTTGCGGCCGCCTTCCTGTGCCTGTCCGTAACTTCAATCACTACCACATCAGGGGTGTTTAAGGGCCGAACACCAGAACAGAGCCGTGATTTTGCAACCCGCGTTGTCTGCGCACGGGAGGCTCGATTCAATTTGGCCTATCGGCTTACGGTTCTTGCAAGCGGGCTATTCGCGGTGCTCATTTTTATGCGGGTGTTCGCCCAGTATTTCCTTTGAACGCAGGGTAGGGTAAAAGCCGCCCATGTTCAGATCCGTTCTCATAGCCAATCGGGGCGAGATTGCCCGCCGCGTCATGCACACCGCAAAAGCGCTCGGCATGCGGACGATCGCAGTATATTCCGAAGCCGACGCAAACGCGCTTCATGTGACCGAGGCGGATGAGGCTTACTTGCTTGGGCCCGCGCCTGCGAACGAGAGTTATCTCAAAGCGGACAAGATACTCGAAATCGCAAAGGTGGCAGAAGCAGAGTGCATCCATCCGGGATACGGGTTCTTATCCGAAAATGCCGATTTTGCCGAAGCGTGCGAGAAGTCCGGCATTGCCTTTGTGGGACCGCCCGCCAGTGCGATTCGCGCCATGGGGCTCAAGGACGCGGCCAAGCGCCTAATGGAAGAGGCGGGCGTGCCCGTTGTGCCCGGCTATCACGGCGATAAACAAGACGCGGAATTTCTTGCCAAAGAAGCCAAGAAGATTGGCTATCCCGTACTGATCAAGGCCGTCGCTGGTGGCGGCGGCAAGGGCATGCGCCGGGTCAATAAAGCCAAAGACTTTGCAACGGCGCTCGAAGGTGCGATCCGCGAAGGCGAGAAGAGCTTTGGCGACGGGCGGGTGCTTATTGAGAAGTTCGTCGAGAAACCACGCCATATCGAAATTCAAGTTTTCGCCGATGGGCATGACAACGCCGTGCATCTTTTTGAGCGGGATTGCTCGCTCCAGCGTCGCCACCAAAAGGTAGTTGAAGAAGCGCCCGCACCGGATATGCCCGAGGACGTGCGTGAGGCCATGGGCGCGGCAGCCGTGGCCGCAGCTAAGGCGGTGGAATATCGCGGGGCAGGAACAGTCGAATTCATTGTCGATGCGTCGAAGGGCCTTCGTGCTGATGGGTTTTATTTCATGGAGATGAACACCCGGCTTCAGGTGGAACATCCGGTTACGGAAGAAATCACCGGGCAAGACCTTGTGGAGTGGCAGTTCCGGGTAGCGGCGGGCGATGACTTGCCGCTCGAACAGCATGAATTGTTTATCGAAGGTCACGCCATTGAAGTGCGGCTTTATGCAGAAAACCCCGCCAAGAAGTTCCTTCCCTCGGTGGGCGTGCTCAATCGTCTGAAGTTTCCGGTCGAGGATGGTCATATCCGCGTCGAGACGGGTGTGGCCGAAGGCGATGAGATCTCTATCTATTACGATCCCATGATTGCAAAGATCGTGACGTTTGACGCAACGCGCGACCGTGCGATCAATCGTATGGTGACCGCGCTGCGCAAGCTTGAAGTGGCGGGCGTTACCACAAACGCGGCATTCCTTGCGGAATGCGTTGATCATTCCGCGTTCCGTAAAGGCGACGTGGATACGGGTTTTATCGATAAATACCTGACAGAGCTTGTGCCAAGTGGCGGCGCGCCAGGACCTGTGGAAAGGGCGCTTGCAGCGATCGCTGTTCTTTGCCGCCGCCAGGGCGATGCGGAAGCTCGCGCTGGCGCATCGACGGAACCCGCGTCCCCCTGGGAGGCGCTAGATGGATTTCGCATCGGCGGCACGAGCGAGGAGCACATCGGTTTTTCGGGAGACAATGAATTTGAAGTGGGTGTCCGCTATGCGGACGGCGACGTAGGGCTTTCTATAGATGGCCGTAATTACGACGCGGAAGGTGAATTATCGGACGACGGCCTTGCGGCCGTCATCGATGGTACGCACTACGCTGCAGGCATTCTTTGGCTGCCAGATCGGCTTGTCCTCATGCATCGGGGCCGAACCTTTGAATTGCCTTTCGAAGACCCTATGGCGGCTGACTTTGCCGAGGAGGATGGCGGCGCAGGCCTTGCCGCACCCATGCCGGGCAAGATCATTTCCGTCCTCGCGGGCGCGGGAGACAAAGTCCGGCGGGGCCAGGCGATCATCGTGCTCGAAGCCATGAAAATGGAGCACACGCTTACTGCCCCCGCTGATAGCGCGATCGAGGCAATCAATGTGGCGGCGGGGGATCAGGTGACCGAAGGCGCGACAGTGGTCACATTCGCGTCGGAGTAGGCTCGTTCTTAGAACATCTGGCCTTGGCATCGCCCCAATTGAGCCCTATCTCCGTTTCCTGGCGGGCAGTTGGACAGAACAAATTGTGGGGACCCCCATGGCATTCCTTCGACCGGCGATTATCGCTGGCCTTACAGCATTTGCATCGTTTTCGGCTCACGCGAGCCCGATACCGCCGTTACTCGAAGCCGCGCTCGAAAAAGGCGAACTCGCCAATCAAATTCGCTGGGCCTATACCTCAACCTTCCAAAACGATTACGCAGATCTTGAATTCCGCTTTGAGCCAAATGGCGAAGACGGCGCTTTCACATTGCTCGCGCCGGATGCCCTCAGCGAGCGAGGTGAAGACGTTTACGCGCGATTACGCGATGACGAAGATCCCGACAGTGATTTGACCCACGAACAGGTGCGCATCGTTATCGGCGATCAGGATGTTCAGATCGTCGACCAAACAGATAGCTATGTGGTTTATGCGGTGCGGCCAAATCCTTGGGACGATATTGATGAAAACCAAGCTGGTTTTTTTGAGCACATGATGGCCGAACTGACCGTAAGCCGCGGAACCGAACAGATCACTCAATTACGCCTTTATAATCATGAGCCTTTTCGCGCACAGGTCGTTGCGCGCGTCAATCGGTTCGAGCAGGTCATGGAATTTGCGCCGGAACCAATCACCGGTCTGCCATTGATGATCTCGCTTCGGCAAGAGGTTGAAGGCAGTGCACTTTTTCAGCGGTTTCATCAGGTGCGCCAAGAAACCTATCGCGATTACAATCCGGTGGGATTGAGCGCGGGCGAAGCACCTTGTAATACCTCGAGCTGTGTTCAGGAGTTTCTCGCGGCCCAATGACCGTCAATCTCATCAAGCTCTGCGTCGGCGTCGAAAAAATCGACGAGCTTGCCGATTGGCAAGCGGGTTGGCGCAAGAAAGGTGGGATGGATGGCAAGGGTCGGGTCTGGCACACCACGCGCATGACGCCCCGTCGGCGAGACGAGCTAATGGACGGCGGCTCGCTCTTTTGGGTGATCAAAGGTCACACTTTGGTCCGTCAACGGCTTGATGATGTTGAGCCCTTCACAGATGATGAAGGGGTATCGCGTTGTCATCTGGTGCTTCATAAGGACCTTGTTCTTGTGGAGCCGCGTCGGCACAGGGCATTTCAGGGCTGGCGCTATCTCAAGTCTGAGGAGGCACCACCCGACATTGGAAAATTTGGTGCGCGTATGAGGAAAGGCGAAATGCCGCCGCATTTGCGTGCTGAGCTCCGGGAACTGGGGCTGTTGTAAGTGATTTGAGTTGGCGTAAGGGGCCGCCCGGCCCTTTGGAGGGGTGAAAGTGACCACAGAAAACGTTACGACCGTCGCCGATAAGCGCGACCTGGACCAGATCACGGCCGGTTGGGCAGGGCTCGTCGTGTGCGGCCTGGTGGCGGCGATCATCTGGTTTTTCGGGATCAGCGCGGTGATGGGCAATAGTGGTGTTGAGACGAGTGCTCTCGAATGCACACCCACATACGGGATTGCCCAAGGCGCCCAAGACTGCGTGCGACCCTAATTGTCCAACGCAATATTATCTATCAATCGAGTTGTACCGAGTTTCGCCGCAGCAAGAATGCGCACAGGTGCTGAGGCGCTCTCGATCGGCGCTAGCGTTTCAGCGTCCCGCACTTCCAGATAGTCGATGGGATCAAATCCAGCTTCGCGTAAGATGTCGAGCCCCTCGGCGCGTGCGTCGTCGATCGCTGCGCCGCCCTTAATAGCGTCGGCCACCTTGTTGAGCGCTGCGTAGAGTTGGCTTGCGCGTACGCGCTCCTCCTCCGATAAATAGGCATTGCGCGAGGACATGGCGAGGCAATCTGGCTCGCGCCCTGTGGCGCCGGAAACGATCTGGATGGGAAGACCGAGATCGCGCGCGAGTTTCTTGACCACCAAAAGCTGCTGATAGTCTTTCTCCCCGAACACGGCCACATCGGGTTCAACTGCTTGAAACAGCTTTGTCACCACCGTAGCAACACCGCCAAAGAAATGCGGACGGGCATCGCTTTCAAGTCCCTCTGATGGCCCCTCCACATGAACCGATACATCGTCACCCTCCGGGTACATCTCGTGGGCCGATGGCTTGAAGATGAGATCGGTGGGGCGTTTTGCCAGTTTCTCGGCATCTTCTTTCTCGGTGCGGGGGTAGGCGTCGAGGTCTTCGTTTGGTGCGAACTGGGTGGGGTTTACGAAAATCGATACCACCACTTTGTCGGTGTGGGCGGCGGCTAAGTCCACAAGGCTGAGGTGCCCCTCATGTAGCGCCCCCATGGTGGGCACAAAGCCGATCCGATGACCCTCGGCGCGCCACTTGCCCACTTGCGCGCGCAGATCTGCAATCGTACGGGCGGCGGGAAGGGCAAGGGTCTTTGTGTCGAGCGGCATGGGGGCTCCAAATGTTGCGGCGCGCGAGCATAATCGCACAGAAAATGCGCGGCAACAGGGCTTCCTGCGAGAGGAGATTTCGTAGGCCCCGCCCTTACGAAATCCGCTTGCGTCGCCCCGTAGGTTTAAGCAAAGTCCCGCTCATGACGGCACAAATGGAAGAAGACCAGACCCTTCGTGCCCAGCGGGCGGGTCTTTATCTGATGGACGAAACGCAGCTTGCGGAGCGGCTTATTGCCGAGGCGCAATTGTCGGGCGCGGAGCGTGACGCGACCGATAAGCTTGCCCGGCGCCTGACAGAGGCATTGAGATCAGGCCGGCGCCGGGAAGGGACGATCGATGCGTTTCTTCAAGAATACTCGCTTTCAAGCGAAGAGGGCGTTGTCCTCATGTGCCTTGCCGAGGCGCTGTTGCGTATTCCCGATGCGGATACCGCTGACAAGCTCATCCGAGACAAAATCGGATCGGCAGATTGGCGCAAGCATGTGGGCAAATCCGATTCTCTTTTCGTGAATGCATCCACCTGGGGCCTGATGCTTACGGGCGGCGTCGTGAATTTGCACAAGAACGCAATCGAGAACGTCATGTCGTTTCTCGAAAACCTGGTGAACAAATCCGGCGAGCCTGTGATCCGGAAATCAATGGTCCAGGCCATGCGCATCATGGGGCGGCAGTTTGTGCTTGGGCGCTCCATGAAAGAAGCGCTCAAGAACGGCCGCGACGAGGAAGAGCGCGGCGCACGCTTTTCGTTCGACATGTTGGGCGAAGGGGCGCACACCGCAGATGACGCCGAACGCTATTTCGAAGCTTACCGCCAAGCCGTTGCGGACCTTGGTGCCGCGCGTCCCGGAACAGCGGATGATGACATTTTCGATCGGCCGTCGATCTCGGTAAAACTCAGCGCCATTCACCCCCGTTACGAAGAAGCAAAACGCGAACGAGTTCTTGCGGAGATCGTACCTCAGCTTGTGCAATTGGCCGCCGAATCGCGTGAGCAGAATCTCGGCCTGACCGTTGATGCCGAAGAAACGGAACGGCTCGAAATTTCACTTGAGATCATTGAGGCCGTCCTCAATGACAAGGCGCTCGAGGGTTGGAATGGTTTTGGCCTCGCGGTTCAGGCCTATCAAAAGCGCGCGAGTGCAGTGATCGACAGCTTAACGGCTATGGCTAAGCGCGCGGGCAAACGCATTCCCGTGCGCCTTGTGAAAGGCGCTTACTGGGATACGGAGGTCAAGCACGCGCAGTTGGAAGGGCATGAGGAGTATCCCGCCTTTACACGTAAGGCGATGACTGATGTTTCTTATATCGCGTGCGCGCGGAAACTTTTTGCGCATCCCGATTGTTTCTATCCCCAGTTCGCCACCCACAACGCGCATACCGTTGCGGCGGTGCGTGCCATAGCGGGCGGTGATGCTGCATTCGAAATGCAACGGCTCCACGGTATGGGTGAGGCCCTTTACGACGAAGTTCTTGAGAACGGGCTGAACCCGGACGGACCTACCGCAGACAACAATGTTCCTTTGCGGATCTACGCACCGGTAGGAACGCACGAAGATCTGCTCGCTTATCTTGTGCGGCGGCTACTTGAAAACGGCGCCAACACGTCTTTTGTCAACAGGTTGGCGGATGATGAAGCGCCGATTGAGGAGATTATTGCCGATCCGATTGAGAGGATGGCGGGTTATGCGGTAAAGCCGCACCCAAAAATCCCGCTCCCGCGCAATCTCTATCTGCCGCGGCTTAACTCAAAAGGTGTGTTGCTCACTGAGCAAGCGGTGAGGGAGCCCTTTATCAAAGCTGCGATTGATGCCGTCAAAGATGAGTTCCATGAGACTGCGCTGATTGGCGGGAAGCCCGATGCGTCCGGTGCTGATCACACAATTACGAACCCGGCTGATCGTCGGCAAGTGGTGGGCTACATCACCGAAACCACAGCCGAAGGCGTTGCCCGGGCTGTCGAGATTTCAGATAAGGCGCAAGTTGAGTGGGATCGCTTGGGCGGCAACGCACGCGCGCAAATCCTTGAGCGTGCGGCGGATCTTTTTGAAGAAGAGATGCCAAAGCTTGTGGGGCTTTGTGTCAAAGAAGCCGGGAAGACCTGGGCTAACGGCATCGCCGATGTGCGCGAGGCCATTGATTTCCTTAGGTACTATGCCGAACGAGCGCGCATAGATTTCGAAGCGCCGCGCCGCATGCCCGGACCTACGGGCGAGACAAACGAGCTCCAACTGCGCGGGCGCGGAACGTTCGCTTGCATTTCACCGTGGAATTTCCCCGTGGCGATTTTCACTGGCCAGGTATCAGCTGCGCTTGCTTCGGGAAACGCTGTGATTGCCAAGCCCGCCAATCCGACACCAATGACGGCGGTAACAGCCGTGCAACTTTTGCATAAGGCGGGAGTACCGCAGGAAGTACTCCATTTTGCGCCGGGTGCTGGTCGTTCGATCGGCGCGGTGATTGCGGCGGATGAAAGGGTCTCGGGTATTGTCTTTACGGGCTCGGTGGGCGTTGCCAAGACGATCCAACGGGGGCTTGCCGAACGCGACGGCGCCATTGTGCCGCTGATCGCGGAGACAGGCGGGCAGAATTGCATGGTGGTGGATTCCACCGCATTGCCCGAGCAAGTTACCGTTGATGTGCTTGCCTCGGCTTTCGATAGCGCCGGACAGCGCTGTTCCGCCTTACGCGTTCTCTTCCTGCAAGACGATATTGCCGACCGTACGCTCAAGATGATCACCGGCGCCATGGATGAGATGAAGGTTGGCAACCCGGCGGACTACACAACCGATATTGGACCGGTCATTGACCGCGGGGCACAGGAGACGCTGGAAACCCACATTGCCCGAATGAATCGCGAGGCGACGCTCCTCAGGAATATGGAACTTGGTCCTGAATGCGCGCACGGCACATTTGTATCGCCGCATGCGTTTGAGATCGACAATATCGATGTTCTGACCGGCGAGGTGTTTGGCCCCGTTCTCCATGTGGTGCGCTACAAGGCGGACCGGTTGGATGCCGTATGCGATGCGATCAATTCCACAGGGTTCGGGCTGACGACGGGTGTTCACTCTCGCATCAAGGAAACAGCGCGTTTCATTCGCGAACGTGTTCACGCGGGCAACATCTATGTCAATCGCAATCAGATTGGCGCTGTCGTCGGTGTGCAGCCCTTTGGCGGCGAAGGGCTTTCCGGTACGGGACCCAAGGCTGGCGGTCCTTACTATCTTCACCGCATGGCCAAGGAAAAAGCCTACAGCGAAGACACAACTGCATCGGGCGGCAACACATCGCTCATGACGATGGAAGAAGATGAAGCTGGGACAGGAAAAGACATCATTTAGTCGATCATGTCTGCCACGTGCTCAGCGATCGCAAGGCACGATGTGAGCGCCGGGCTCTCCATTCCGAATAGATGAACGTGGCCTTCAATGCCGTGCGCCTCTGGCCCGAAGATCTTCCAGTCTTGCGGTGGGTCATCCGGCCCTTGGGTTTTGCAGCGTATTCCTGCGTAGTCCGGATGTAGCGACCCGTCTTTCAAACCGGGATAGTAGCGACGCACGGCGCCATAGATGCCTTCCACCGCGCTCGGATCCACATCGTAGTTTTCCTCTGCCACCCAACGATGGTCGGGACCAAAACGCGCATTCCCTGCCAGGTCGAGCGTTAAGTGAATACCAAGCGCAGCCGCATGAGGTGTTGGATAAATCAGTGTGCTGAAGGGTGCCGTCCCCGAGAGAGCAAAGTATTGTCCCTTGGACATATGGAGTGGCGGAATGTGCGCCGACGGATACCCGGTGATCGATTTCGCCGCGCCTTGCGCGCCAAGCCCGGCGGTGTTGATCACATTCCGGGCTGTGATTTTCACGATCTCACTGCCGTGACCGAACGCAAGCTCTGTGGTTCCATCAACCCTGAACGAACCGCTGATTAGCGGCGAGCGGCAGATCAATTGCGCGCGGTTCGCTTCGGCTTCACCCAGGATCGCGAGCATCAGACCATGGCTGTCGATGATCCCGGTGGATGGCGACCAGATGGCGGCAGCGGCCCGCAAGGCTGGTTCCCGAGCCATGGCATCTGATCCGCTTAGTTGGACAAGATCATCCACGCCATTTTCGAGACCGCGTTTGTAGATCTCTTCAAGCGCACCGATCTCATTGGCCTTACTTGCCACGATCAGCTTGCCGACGCGTTTGTGACCAACTCCCCGGTCTTCGCAGAACTGATAGAGTTGTTCTTTGCCCTTCACACACAGTTTGGCGCGCAGGGAGCCGGGCGTATAATACATCCCGGCGTGGATGACTTCACTGTTGCGGGCGCTGCTCATCTCGCCAAAGGCAGCGCGCTCTTCAAAAATTGTGACCGCGTGCCCCCGCAATGAGAGCTCGCGCGCAATCGCGAGGCCCAAGACGCCTGCACCGATCACCACGGTCTGAATTTTGATTGCATCCATTGAGATGTTTTATCGCCGGACTGCGAGATTCCAGTCAACGGAATTGATCGGTTGGCAGTCATAGCCAATCTGCGCAAGGGAACCGCATATGGAGACGGCGTCGTCTTCGGTCATCGGGCCAAAGCCCGCGGCAAAGCTCATCTGCTCGCCGCCTTCAGATGGAAGGAGCGCCGCCATGCCCCACGTGAGTTGGGTGGGAAGACTGGCCGCGACACTTTGCAGGCGCCGATCAGCCAATTCCGGCTCAACAAATTCCCCAACCGCGATGCCCCATGCAGCGGTGCCACCGGGCCCGTTCAGCGCAATCTGAGTGTTTTCACCCAAGCGCTGCCGTTCAAGGGATCCTTCAACGGTTGGTAAGTCGGTGCCCGTCGCAGCAAGAGCGGCAACATCGTTTATGCCAGCACTGGCATTGACCACACCTTGACGATTTCGATCTGGGTTCAAGTGGGGGGTCGGCATATTGGTGAATTCATCAGGGACAAGGCTCGCCAAAAGCTCACCCGGATCAGGCAGCACTCGATCATTTGGATCCGGGCGTAGGACCGGCCGAAGGCTGGATGAAAAAATACGGCTGCCGAAATATGGATTTTCACGAAGGCGCGTGAAATTGAGATCGAGGATGCGCACCATCTCCCGGTCGCGGCGGGAAGCAGTGCGGCCGCCAAGCACAATGCCGATGAGGCTTATGTCATCACGTTCCACGGTCGCAATCAGATTGAAACCTGATGAGCGCGTATATCCGGTCTTGAGACCTGTGGTCCCTTCATAATCATCCAGCAAGTTATTGTGTGAATTCCAAGTGCGATCGCCATAGGTGAAGCTCGACTGGCTGAAGTAGTGCATAAATCGGGGGAAATCATTGACGACTCTGACCGCCAGAATTGAAAGATCGCGCGCCGTGGTTTGTTGACGATTGTGCGGTAAGCCCGATGCGTTTTCGAAACGCGTATGGTCCATACCCATTTCGGCAGCGCGTGCCGTCATTCGGCGAGCGAATTGCCATTCGCTGTCAGCAAGGGCTTCGGCAACTACCACCGCAACGTCATTCGCGGAACGAACCACCAGGGCTTGAATGGCCTCTCCCACAGTAATTGTTGAACCCGCTTCAACCCCCAGCTTGGATGGCGGCTGACCGGCAGCGCGGCGCGATACATGCAGCTCATCTTCAAGCTCCAACCGGCCGTCCTCGATCGCTTCAAAAAGCAAATAGAGCGTCATGAGCTTGGTCAGTGAGGCAGGGTAGCGGCGTAGGTCCGCGTTGCGCGAGTAGATGATGTCACCGCTATCGGAATTCATCACAATGGCAGCGTACCGGGAATTGGCGTGGGCTTGCGGGGCTGTGAGAAGGGTTAAGGCAAGGCCAATGACAGCGATCACGGCCGCAGCTTTCGACCGCAAATACCCTTCTGTCAGCGAAGTCCGGGTGGGCGTCGCCATTATCGCTCCCCAATAGAGTTGCCGGCGGCTCTCATCCCAGAGCCGGTTCGAATTCGCGGCAACGATCCATTCTACAGCTTTCCAAAGCACTCGTAAGTCAGACAGGTGTGAAATCTCCGCGTTAAGGTTCAGTTAACGATCCGAGAATTTTGCCCGTTTTCTGCGGATAGGGGGATAGGCGGGGATTATCCATGAGGCCCTGAGAGTGGTTTGCCCTGGTATTGTGCAGTGCACAAAAATATCCTTGACATTTCGCACCTGCGAACGTATCTCTCCCCTACGTAAGAATGCTGCAGCGCACAAAACCGGGTATTTCCGGGGCGCAGCGCAGATTACACGAGAGTTTTCAAAGGTTTAACTAAAAGGGCAGTCCTATGACCACCAAGACGAAGACCAACCAAACGGCGGAAGCTGTAGAAGAAGCCTTCACCGCAGGCACCGAAGCCTGGAAAGACGGTTTTGATAAAGCGCTGACCGGCTACGACGATTTCGCCGAAGCCTCGAAGGTCAATATTGAGGCTGTTGTCGAAGCTGCGACCGTTTCGCAAAAAGGCATCGAGGCCATCAATACCGAAGCGTTGACGTACTCGAAGCAAGCTCTCGAAGATGGTGTTGCCGCCACGAAAGCCGCGTTTGGCGCCAAAAGCGTGCAAGAGCTCATTGAGCTCAACAGCGCCTTCACCAAGTCGGCCTTTGACGCCTATGTGGGCACAGCCACCAAGATTGGTGAGCTTTGGACCGCTGCCGCAAAAGACGCTTCCGGGCCGATCAACGCGCGCGTGAATGCGACCGTCGAAGCGGCCCAGCAAGCGGCCAACAAGTAAGTACCTCCTCACCTCCCCCCCCCGAGGTGAACGCGTACGGGCCCCGGCATCCCTCCCGCCGGGGCCCTTTTTCTTTGCCCTAAAGCCTTCCAATAGG